>Ga0209661_1000083_pt1 | contig 55759 bp, 52 predicted proteins | sample SaaInlV_120m_DNA_2_FD_184660 | JGI IMG/M metagenome (GOLD analysis project Ga0209661, IMG submission 184660) | Marine microbial communities from expanding oxygen minimum zones in the Saanich Inlet - SI072_LV_120m_DNA (SPAdes) (version 2) | ecosystem: Environmental > Aquatic > Marine > Intertidal... | reverse complement strand
ATATAGTGCTGAGGTTGTAGCAGGAACATTATTGTCTACAGAACGTTTTTCTTTATCGTATCGGCCTTCTATAGAAAGCTCTGTTACGTCTGATAAATCAACAGAAAATTGGCCAAACAATGAAAAGACATCAGTATTAAAAGTATCATCAAACATTAAGTCAGTTGGGTTTTTTCCAGTTTTTGGTACGTAAGATTTGTATTCGAAACCTTGGCCCAAATCTGCTCCGTATGAGACCGCAACATCTCTCTCGATTTCAGCATAGTAGCCCCCAATCAACCAACGAGTTGATTGGTTTTGATCGCTAGTTAGCTTCACTTCGATGGAAATATCATCCTGATCACGTGATTGGAACTGATACCCGTCACAAGTGTGAGGTAGGTATGGCCCAAGAACGGAGTTTGCCCCAGAAGGCGCGGTGCCAGGAGCTGCAAAAGAGAACCCAGGAGGAAGTGAATTAATAAGACCTAGAGCAGTTGCAGTATTGGAAGCTGCACAAGAAGGTACGCCAAAGTATCCTCCAAAAGCACCCGAAGTTCCATCAGACATTAAGAACTCTTCAAGGTGGTTATAAGCGAAGATAGCTGAAAACTCTCTACCATCTCCCAAATCTTCTGTGTACTTAAGTGACATATCTGCTGTTTCTTGTTCATTCACTGGAGGAACATTAAACATATAAGAGAATTGATGTGTATTTACATCTTTAAAAAATTGATCCGCTCCAGGCGTGCCAAAACCCTGAAATGCAGGTAGTGCAAAGACGGCGTTGAAATTAATAGTTCCTCCACTAGCCTCACTTACACCAGCTCTAAAATCCCAGGAACTATCTCCATTATCAACTAGAATTCTGCTTCTGATAGTTGTGTCCTCGAAAAAATCTACATTTTGAGAGTTAGTAAACACATTGGTATGCTCGCCATCTGTTTCTCGAGTACTAACTGAAAATCTTGTATAAACGTTATCGCCCATCATTCCAGAATTAACATACTGCAACTTAGAAGAATTATTAATGCCCATACCGACCACTGCAGTACTTTCAGATTCTTCAGAAGGCGCTTTAGTGGTAATCAATATTGCACCAGAGGTTGCATTTCTTCCATAAAGAGCGCCTTGAGGGCCTTTGAGCACCTCAATCTGAGCAATATCTAATAACTCTCTATTAAATGCATTGGGGTTAGTTTGCAATACACCATCAACAACAAACGCAAAATTAGACTCAGCATCCCTAGTTGAAGTTAATCCACGAATTGTTACAAGTGTATCTCCAACATTAACAGTATTCGCCATAACCACATTAGGTGTTAAAGCTATAAAATCTTCTGGTCTTTCGATGCCAGCATCATCAATATCGCTTGCAGTAAAAACACTCATTGCAATAGGAACATCTTGCACGCTCTCATCAACCTTACGAGCAGACACAACCACCTCCTCAAGAGTAGGCTCAGCCAGCAAACTTACTGAAATAAATAAAAATGAGATCACTATAAGCAATCGATAGAACGTGTGAGAAATATACATATTTTTACCCTTTACCCCTAAGTTAAATAAATGTTATCTTCATTTTATACATGAAAATTAAGATTTAAACAAATTAATAATATGTGTAGCTTTAGCGCACATTGATAGTATTTTTCTTCACTCTAAAATATATAATAAGCAAATGTCAGAAGCCAACAAACCACTTAAAGATATTAAAGTTCTAGATTTAACGCATATGCTATCTGGCCCATATGGAGGGATGATTCTTGCCGATTTAGGCTGTGAAGTTGTGAAGGTTGAGCCTTTGATAAAAGGAGAAGGGACAAGAAGGCTGCTAGAAAATGATCCTGACTACTCTGTTAATGGAATGGGCGCCTATTTTTATACATTAAACAGAAATAAAAAAAGTCTTTCTCTTGATCTAAAAAAGAGTGAAGGCATTAAAATTTTTTATGAGCTTGTTAAAAAAGCAGATGTTGTACTTAGCAACTTTTCTGCAGGGGTTACAAAAAAACTAAAGATTGATTTTGATCATCTAAAAGATATCAATCCTAAAATTATTACTTGCACAGTTAGTGGGTTTGGAGAATCTGGTCCTAACTTTCAAAGACCTGCTTTTGATCAAATTGCACAAGCTCTTGGTGGCGGCATGTCAATTACCGGGCTATCAGCTAGTGAGCCCATACGGGCAGGAATACCAATTGGAGATCTTGGTGGGGGTATGTTTGCCGTTATGGGAATTCAAGCTGCGCTTATAGCAAGAGTTCAATCTGGAGTTGGGCAGCATGTTGACATATCAATGCTTGATTGCCAGGTGTCCATGCTTAATTACATGGCCACAATGCACACTATGTCCGGAATAGTCCCATATCCGATTGGAAATTCTCATTTTGTTCACATGCCCTACAACACATTTGCTACTAAAGATTACCCCATTGTTATTGCAGCTGTAGGCGATCAATTCTGGCCTAGGCTTCTTAAAATTTTTAAAACTCCCGAGCTTGCGGATTCAAAGTATGACGAAGCATTTGAAAGGCAAAAAGATAAGGAAAAGCTAGAAAAAATTCTTCAAAATGAACTAATTCATCAAAGCTCTGAACATTGGCTGGCTGAACTTGAAAAAGAATCCGTCCCTTGTGCAAGAGTAAATAACCTCGAGCAAGCGCTTAATGATGAGCAGGTACAATTTAGAAATATGTTAGTTGATGTCCCGCACCCAGAAGGTGGTTCTGCAAAAATTCCCGGAAACCCAATCAAACTATCTTCAGTAGAAAATGAGGAATTTCTTGCTCCCCCTCTTTTAGGGGCGCACACTAAAGAAGTTTTAACAAATTGGCTAGGATATTCAAGTGAAGAACTGGAATCTTTAAATGAACAACAAATAATTGAGATGCATAAATGAGCGCAGAATTCGTCTTTGTAAATGAGGTGGGGCCAAGGGATGGTTTGCAAAACCAAAAAACTATCCTTGGGTCTGATAAGCGCCTTCAACTTATTCATCAATTAATTGATGCAAATATCCCTGGGATTGAAGTTGCAAGTTTTGTAAATCCAAAGGCTGTTCCAGCGATGGCTGGAGCAAATGAAATAGTTCAAGGCCTTGAAAAAAGCAACGGCTGTAAAATTTCTGTTCTAGTACCAAACATGAAGGGGTTTGAATTAGCAAGCAAAGCCGGAGCACAAGTTATTACCGTTGTACCCTCTGCCACCGAGACAATGAATCAAAAAAATATCAATATGAGCCTAGATGAAACCATTGCTAGCTCCTGCAATATTCTTAAGAGTGCCAAAGTATCTAATCTCCAGACTAGAGCATATGTATCGGTTGCTTGGGAGTGTCCCTATGAGGGAAAAGTGGATGCTTCAATTGTTCTAAAAATGACTGAACGATTGTTAACTGCTGGAGCAGACGAAATTATTCTTGCAGATACTATTGGCGCAGCCAACCCATCAAGTGTAGGACACCTCTTTAACCTATGTGTAAATGAATTTGATCAGGAGATTCTTTCAGGCCACTTTCATGATACTCGAGCTATGGCACTGGCAAATGTATGTGCTGCTCTTAGTGAAGGCATTAGGAAATTTGATAGCTGTATTGGAGGGCTTGGTGGTTGTCCATTTGCCCCAGGTGCCGCTGGCAATCTAGCAACTGAGGATCTTGCAAATATGCTATCTCAGATGGGTTATGACACTAAGATTGATCTTAATAAATTACCTGAAATAGTTGCATTTTGTTCCAATGAACTTAATGCGCCTCTGGGAGGTAGAATGACTGCTTGGCTTTCTAAGTAACTGTTTGTTGCCTATTTACTAGAAAATTTTTTCCACACTCTAATCCAACTTCATAGTCAGCTTTCATGATCTTAATATCGGTAGTGGCCCTTCTGACAGTAAGCCTCTTTGGAGGGCAAATCTGAGTGATCGAGCAATCATCTGGTGGATTGTTTATAAAATCTAATGAGGCATTATAGGTTGCAGTATTTGTTTTCAGGGCTTTGGATATTTCAGGATATTGCTTAGTAAAAAAAGCAGCAATGTAATTTTCAAGTTTTGTTTTTCTTACAAATGATTCCTCATAAGTTCTAATCACAACAATATCTCTGGCTCCCATCTCATAGGCTTTTTTTACTGGCAGTGGATCTGTGATGCCACCATCGTATTTCCTATTGCCGTCAATAATAACTGGATTTTTCATCAAAACAGGTAATGAGCCCGAGGCAAGCATTTCATTTACATAATTATTTTCAGATAACTCAATGTATTCCGGATGACCGGAATGGGCATCAGAAATAACTACAAAAAAATTCTTATTTTGCAAATTATTTTGAAGTCGAGCAAAGTCAATTGGAAAGATAGACTCTGCATCTTCATATAATTTTTCAAAGTTCATCACGCTCTTATTTCGAAAGATGTTATAAAAATTAACATATTTTTTTGATGCAGAAAAAAGCATTTTTTCCAGGTTGTAATTTGAGACATTGAGAATATACCAAAGCTGAACAACAGAGCCATTTGATACACCAAGATGAAGATTAAAAGGATTGAATGAAGCTTGGATAAATGAATCGATTACACCAAAGGAAAAAACGCCCCTGCTGCCTCCACCTTCAACCACTAATGCTTTCTTCATTTGATTAAAAACTCACTGAATAAATTTAAGCCAAAAAAAAACAGAGCCAGGCTCTGTTTCTTCAGTTCGAGATTGGAAGGGGTCTAAAGTGAGATTTTCTTTAGCTCCTTGAAGGTTTTCTCTTGCCTTCTTGGTGGGGTACTAAGCTCTTTTTTATTGTCGACTCTTAGTATCGCTTTCGCCCTTCGTCTCTGCCTTCTCTTTCTCTCTTACTCCCGTCTGCAGTTGTTTGTAAGTCGGTCCGAGTTGGTCTATTAAATATACGCCTATGGAAAATAGTGTCAACACTTTTAGCAAAAAAAACTTAACTATTTACAAATAATTTATTTTTTCCATTCATTTTTATAGAAATTAGCTAGCACCTCATAAGCTTCTTTTTTATTTCCTTGCTCATCAATTAATCCTTTCCTGTTATAAAAATCCTGAACTCCAGCTAAAGGTCTAAGCATTGCTCTAAAATCTTTTAAGACCCAGGGGCTGATTCCTTGAATCTGAGGATTATTAGCAATCATTTTAAGTTGAAGCTTGTATAAATCAGCTTGGTAGCCTTCAGACCAAATTTTATCTGTTTTATTTCCGTATTGAGCTCCAGCTCCAAACTCTGAGATATGAATAGGTTTATTAAAAGAGGAGCTAATTTTAATTTCTGGTATTATCTCAAACATTAATTTTCTTAGCGTTCCCTCGCCAACCATCATTTGTTCGGCAAAAAAAGTGACATAATACCAACCAAAGTACTCATTGTATGAAATAAGATCTACTAGTTCACCTAAAGGATCATCTATTGAAAGTGAAAATTTAGTATCAGAATCCAAAGGAGTGCCTGCCTTAGCTAAAATTGATTGAAAAATTAATTTTTCTTTTGCTTCTACCCATTTAGATTTAGCTCCTTGAGAAGCTAATGCCAAAACCAATAATCTAAATTGCTCTTCACTCCCCGATAACAATGCAGCGGTAGTAAGGCGAGAGGTATCAATTAGATCAATTTCTAATAACAGTTTTGATAAAAAGTTCATTCTTGAAGATGAAAAAGGTGTTTCGTTAGCAACTGACCAAACAACAACAGATGCCCTATTCTGATCTCTTTGCACTAATCTAGAAATTTGATTTTTTGCTATCTCTAATGTTGCGGGATTATCCCAGTCAATATTCCAATAAACAGGAACCTCTTCCCAAAGCATGATACCCATTTTATCTGCAAGCTTAGCAAGGTGACGTGTATAAGGGTAATGAGCTGCTCTAACAAAGTTAGTGTTTAACTCTTTGGCTGTTCCGAGCAATTGCTGAAAGTGTTGTTTTGAAAAAGCTGGTCCAGGAATACCAATGGGCTCTGCATGCATTGCAATGCCCTTAAAATTAATTTCATTATTATTTAAATATATTTTTTGGCCATTTGTTTGGATAGATCTAAAGCCAATAAGATCTGAAATTTTCTCTTGTTTGGATGAAATATAAACTTTATATAATTTTGGATTTGATGGCGACCAAAGCATTGGGTTAATTTGAATGGTCTCTTCAATCTGACCAAGCTCATTCGTTTCAAAGGCTTGCTTAAAATCTAATTCAGGAATCTCAAGGGTAATTTTTTGATTCTGAAAAGAATTTGAAGTCTCAACCTTAAATTCAGCCTTGCTATGATCTTTCGGGTTGATCTGAAGATATGCATTCAAAATGTATTGAGCAGGCGTTTGAACAAGGTACACATCTCCGACAATGCCGCCCCATGGCCACCAATCTGTTTTCTGCGTTGGTACCGATGATTCACTCAACCTGTTATCGGTTTGAATGATTAATATGTTCTCGCCTTCTTTTAGGAACTCTGTAATATTAAAATTAAAGGGTACATAACCTCCAATGAATTCACCCACAGCTTTACCATTAATAAATACCTTGGTTGTAAAGTTACTTCCTTCTAAATAAAGATGGGTTAGTTGGTCGACTTTTCTAAAGTGAGTAAATTTTTTATATAACCAAACTGGCCCCCTGTAAAAAAATAACTTCTCATCAAATGCATTCCAGGCGCCAGGGATAGTAATTTTTTTTGCAGTTTCAAAGTTATATTCAATCAGCTCCATACCAGTTTTCTGAGTTTTATTCTTTGGAAATCCACCAAAAAAAGAAGACTCTGGTAATCCATTGTTCATTGGATCAACAATGTAGCTCCACTCTCCATTTAATAAGGTAATTGCCCTAGAATCAATCCAGCCTAAAAGTTGATCTGGTGAGCTATAGATTGGGGGCGTTCTTCCAAAAAAACTATTTGTATCCGTTTCATCTTCTGCAAACGAATCAAAAGAAAATATTAAAGAGAGAGTAAAAAAAACTTTAATAAATTCAGAGTGCATAAAATTAATCAATTACAAAACTGCTAACTATTTGAAATAAGTCTTCCGTGCCCTGCAAATAACTTGAGACCTTAACTCGCTCGTTGTTACCATGGACTCCAGAAAAACTACCTTGATTAAATAAGACTGGATTAAACCCATAACTATCAATTCCTAGCTCACGAGTAAAATGGCTGTCAGTAAACCCTGTGCTCACAGCAGGTGCTACTCTTGAGCCAGGATGCAATGAGGAGGTGATCGCTTTGATGTGTTGAAAGAATTCAGACTCTGTTGACGAAACTGCTGGTGCAAAAGCAAGAATAAGGTCAACTTTAACCCCAGATGGAGCAACTAAATCTTTAAAATCTTGTATAAATTCATCTGAAGTTCGATCAGGTAACATCCTGCAATCTACTTCAGCAATTGCCACTGGAGGAACAACATTTATTTTTTTAGAGCCTTGGAGCATTGTTAAAGAACAGGTATCTCTTGTTAGAGCATGATAGGACGGGGATGATTTCTGAAATTTAGAGAGAAAGTCTTTTTCTTTAATAGCGCCTCGAATATCCGAAAATGCAATAGCATCATCACCGCTCATATTAAGAGATAAGCTTTTAAAATAAGTATCTACGGCTGGAATGATTCTAGGAGCAAAGGGGTTCTCTCTTACTAAATTAAGTGCATGAACAATCCTAGAAACTGAGCTTGTGGTCCTTGGTGATGAGCCGTGACCCGGAACATCAGTGGCTGTTAGTCTCAACCATACTGGGACCTTTTGAGTCACCTCAATTGAAAAGACTTTATCGTTATCTATTATCATGCCGCTTCCGCCCTCATTAATAGCAAAACCAGCGCCTTCAAATACCTCTGGATGATTTTCTATCATCCAGCCAGCACCATATAAACCGCCAGCCTCTTCATCTGCAGTAGCTAAGAAAACTAAATCTCGGTTAAGCTTTTTTCCATCTCTATGCAGCCTAACGAAAGAAACCAGTTGAGAGATTCCAGCTCCTTTCATATCTATGACGCCTCTGCCATAGAGATAACCATCTTTAATTTGAGCAACCATTGGATCGGTTTCCCAATAATCTTTTGATGCTGGAACAACATCAGTGTGTTGCAAGAGAATGAGGGCAGGTTTATCTCCACCCTTGATTCTTGCCCAAATATTACCTCTGCCTGGCGCGCTCTCGCCAAATGAATACTCAATGCCCTCTTCTTCAAATATTTTTGCATAAAAATCAACAGCTCTGGATTCATTTCCTGGAGGATTGATAGTGTCTACTCCAACAAAATCAGATAGCAGTTGAATAGGATCTAACGGGTCAGCAGAAACTGAAATAGTTAGAATTGTAATCAAACTTATAAAATATTTTTTTAATAGCATTAGCTCACTCCTTCGACTAAAACGACATGACGATTTGAAGAGTTAATTGAATAAGTTAAAGCCTCTTGATATTCATCTGACTCATAACAAAACTTTGCCTCTTCCATTGAATTAAACTCAACTAAAACAGTTCTTTCATAGGGGCCACCTTCAAGCTCCTCCTGATCCCCTCCGCGCACCAAAAATGTGCCGCCATTTTTAGAAATGGCTGGTCCAGCTAATTGAATATATTTATCATATTCATCAGGATTATGAACATGGCATCTAGTGATCCAGTAAGCTTTCATTGTGCTTTGTACTTTAATCTCATTGCATGCAGAATTGGTTCAGTGTAACCACTAGGTTGCACCCTTCCCTTGATAGCTAAGTTGCAAGCTGCATTAAATGCCATGCCATCATATGAAGGTGCCATTGGTTGGTATTCTGGATCCCCAGAATTTTGCTGATCAACCACTGCAGCCATTTTTTTCATAGTTTCTAATACCTGATCTTCAGTACAAATTTTATGATGCAACCAGTTAGCAATGTGCTGACTAGAGATTCTACAAGTTGCTCGATCCTCCATTAAACCTACGTTGTTAATATCAGGCACCTTAGAGCAACCAACACCTTGGTCAATCCATCTGACAACATAGCCAAGAATTCCCTGGGCATTATTTTCAAGCTCTTTTTGAATATCATCTGCAGATAAAACTGATGGGTCGGGCATAACAGGAATAGTTAAAATATCATTAAGACTTGCTTTAGGTCGATCTAATAAAATTTGTTGCTGATCCGATACTAAAATTTTATGGTAATGCATTGCATGTAATGTTGCGCCTGTGGGTGACGGGACCCAAGCACAGTTGGCACCAGATTCTGGATGCATAGTTTTAGTCTTATACATATTTAACATTTCATCAGGCATAGGCCACATTCCTTTACCAATTTGGGCCTTCCCTTTAAATCCAGATTCAAGACCTGAATCTACATTCCAATCTTCATATGCAAGAATCCATGGTTGCTGTTTCATCTCAGCCTTTGGAATCATGGGTCCAGCTTCCATGCTAGTATGAATCTCATCGCCCGTCCTATCTAAAAATCCTGTATTGATAAAAATTACTCTATCTTTGGCTACGCGAATACACTCCTTGAGATTGACAGTGGTCCTTCTCTCCTCATCCATGATGCCAACCTTTGCAGTATGTGGGGTTAAATTTAGGGCTGACTCTACAGCTGAGAATAAATCACAAGTAAATTGAACTTCATCAGGGCCGTGCATTTTAGGTTTGACGATATAGATGCTTCCTGCCTTGGAATTTTGAACAGCGCTGCTTCCATTGAGGTCATGCATTGCAATGCAGATGGTAAACATAGCATCTAGTATGCCCTCTGGAATTTCATTCCCATCTTTATCAAGGATTGCTGGGTTTGTCATTAAATGGCCAACATTTCTGACCAACATTAAACTGCGTCCTGATAAGGCAAAGCTAGAGCCATCTGAGGAGATGTACACTCTATCTGGGTTGAGAGATCGAGTCATCTCAGTGCCGCCCTTGATAAATGTTTCTTTTAAATCTCCTTTCATGAGACCTAGCCAATTTCTATAAACAGTAACTTTGTCCTCTCCATCAACTGCAGCTACTGAGTCTTCACAGTCTTGAATGGTGGTAATTGCTGACTCCATTAACACATCTTTAATGCCTGCAGGATCTGTTTCTCCAACTGAGTGAGATGGATCAATTTGAATTTCAGCATGAAGATTATTATTTTTTAAGAGCACCCCAGACGGTTGATCAGTTGAGCCTTGGTAGCCCTGAAACTGCTGTTGATTAACTAATACTGCATCATCACCATTTGCTAGGCCCAGTTTCAGTTCTCCAGCCTCTACTGAGATAGAGGTAACGTCAGAGAAACTAGCTCCCTCGATTGCAAAGTTCTCATCTAGAAATTCTTTAGCAAATGCAATGACCTTGTCTCCACGCATTGGATTGTATGCTCCTGCCCTTGAAGCTCCATCATCCTCGGCAATCATATCTGTTCCATACAATGCATCGTACAAACTACCCCATCTTGCATTGGCAGCATTCAGAGCAAACCTTGCATTCATAACTGGAACAACTAATTGTGGACCAGCTATAGAAGATATTTCAGGATCAACATTCTGAGTGGTAATATTAAAATCTGGGCCCTCATCAATTAAATAACCTATTTCTTTAAGAAAAGCTTTATAAATATCTAAATTTTGTTCGCCCTTAGGGTTTGCCAGATGCCAAGAGTCAATTTGCTCCTGAATGCTTTCTCTAATCTGAAGAAGTGATTTATTTCTAGGACTAAATTCATTGATGATGGTCTCGAAACTATCCCAAAAATAAGTTTCTGAGATATCTAATCCTGGTAAAACCTCAGAAGCTAAAAATTGCTCAAGATCAGTTGAGACTGATAAGGACCCCTTCTTTATATAATTGTCTGACACTTTGACTCTCACTTGTGTAATAGGAATAAAGATATAGTCTAACAAATAAAAATGAAGCACTATAAGAAAATTTATGTAATTAAAAAATTAATGTTTCATCTGCTTCTAATCAGATTAAAATCTACTTAAATGCATCAAAATAAAATATTTCTTCTGGGTCTAATAACTTTATTAATTAGCTCATGTGGTGGAGGTGGTGGAGGTGGCGCTCCATCGATCCAACCAACCCCCACTGCTCCAGTCACTCCCCCAACACCAGCAGTATCAAGTAATCTTGAATCTCAAGCACGGGGCACAATAAATGGAACCATAAGTTACGAAGACATTGATCGAACGTTTATACTCTATGTCCCATCAAGCTATAACAGTTCATCAAAACAGCCTTTGGTATTTAATTTTCATGGTTACGGCAGCAATGCCAGCGAGCAAATGGCATATGGAGATCTGCGCTCTCAGGCAGATGCTAATGGATTTATTCTGGTCTACCCTGAGGCTCTTGATGATATTTTTGGAACCAGTTATTGGAATATTAAAGGCTGGTCACAAAGCGTGCATGATGATGTCAAATTTACTGAAAATCTTATTAATTTATTGATGGATAAATATTCTATTAATGCAGAAAGAATTTACTCAACCGGAATGTCAAATGGAGGTTTTTTTAGCCATCATCTTGCATGCAATCTAAGCGCAAGCTTTGCTGCAGTTGCTTCTGTAACTGGCTCAATGACATATGATACATATGATAAATGCAACCCAAGAAAACCTACTCCAGTGATGCAGATACATGGGTCGCTAGATACCACTGTTCCCTTTAAGGGATCGGATACTCTCAACATGAAACCAATCATGGATGTTATGGAATATTGGAAAACTAACAATGGCTGCGATGACTACTTGCTTTCAACGCCTCAAATCATTCCAGGGACACTATCTTGGGCTGAGACATACCTTTATGATAATTGTCTAAACGGCACTCAAAATATTCTTCTTTATGTTCAAGGTGCTGGTCATATATGGCCAGGATCTATTTTTGAAAGCATCAAAAGCCCAGATGCAAGCCAAAGGATTTGGGACTTCTTTTCAAAGTATGACATAAATGGTGTCATACAATAAAAAAGAGGGCTAGGCGCCCTCTTTAAATATTGTAGTTCGTAGAATTTATTTGAACTCAACTCTGTGAATTACTGCATGGTCAACCATCTTGCGTATTTCCTCGTAGCCTTTAGAGATCTTTTCTAGCTCAACTTCATTGTCGCCATAGAGTTTTTCCAGTTCAGCTTCGACCTTTTCACTCTTAGCCTTTGTTTGGGCCATTGATGCCATATCTGGATATTCAACAGTTAACCAAACATTTGGTGTGTCAGCTGAACTCATAGCAGTCCAAACATTAAAATCAGTGATATATCCTAACTTTTTTTGAACATTCATTGCTCTAACCCATGTTCGATTTAAATTAGTCAGGTATGTATCGAGGTAATTTGATTGAACTGCAATAACAGTCAGCTCAACTGGTTCACTTGCAGGCGCATAATCTTTGTAAAGCTCTGCGCTAGCAAAAGAACTTATCAATAATGGTAATAATAATAGTTTTTTCATAATTTTCTCCTCTATGAATTTGGGTAGTTATAAGTAGCCATGACAACCATCATGGTAGTTTTTTTTACTTCGCGCTTAATATTTTTTGTAAACATCTTAAATGAACTGCTTTGCATTAAGTTTTTTTGCTCCTCAATTGCAGCCTCTATGTTTGTAGACCCTGTGTAAGCATAGTGTGAGTAGTAATTATTATTGCCATGCGTATGGGCCCTCAATCCATAGGAGCCGGAGATGTTGCCATTTGCAACCTGAGCATCAATAAGTTTGCTCCAAGCTGCGGCATATTTTTTAGGATTTTTTACAGACATATAGTAAGTTGTATAAACACTGTTATCTGCTTGATTATCATTGCCTCCACTTATTAGCTTTCTATTTAATGACTGTTCAACTGGCTCTGAAATAGGTTGAATATCATTTAGAAATTTACCAAATGTCGGCGTATAAAACATGGCCGTGCCTTTTGCCATATCAGCCTCTGAGGCATAGCTTATAACAACTGCGTGTGTTGCATCGTCATATCCGTTAAATGCAAAATGGCCTAAGGTTAAAGTGCCTGGAAATTCATTTCCAAACTTTGAGGTCATCAAACCATCCAATGATTGGGCAAACTTTTGCACATCTGAAACCTTAACTGAGTAAGATGCAATGTAGCCATCTGCTGACAAAGATTGAAATGACATTGTAAAAACTGCCAAAAATGTTAAAAATATTTTATTCATTTTTTCTCCTTTATATAAATAAACTAGTTATTAATAAGTATGCTTTATGTGTAAAAAAAATGCACTTACTTTCATTCCTTTTACCAAAAAAAGCCTCGAAAATTCAAGGCTTTTTTTGTTATAGGCTTTGTATTTTAGAAGTTATAAGTCCATCTAACTCCATAAGTAGCTTGCTCTCTAGCCCAAATACTTTTATTAAAGCCAAGAGGTGCTGTTGCTTCACCTATGTGCATAATATTTTGCTCATCTGTTATATTTTGACCATATATATCAATACGCCATTTAGGATCAGTTACTGAAGGAGTTATTGAGATCATCGCGTTGTACTCAGTCCATGCAGGAACCTTGTCCCATTCGAGATCAAATAAAGATGTATAACGCTCATCTTGTTTGTAAGCATCTAATCTAAAATTAACATTGTAATTTTCGGTAGTCATGGTGTACTGGACGCCAACATTCATTGAAAGTTCAGGGTGCGTTAATGAATTACCTCCAATATCTGAGAGCAAACCATCTTTTATAGCATCAGCTGGGTTACAGCCCAATATTGAACAGGCTGTGCTCACCATATATTGAGCATACAGATCTCTTGAGGCCGTAAGTGATGGTAAATGACCAGGTGTTACATTTGGCAAGAAACTAACCGGCGTTGGTTGTCCAGTTACTCTGTCTCCATGAAATTCTGCTGGAACTATAAGGGCTTGAAGGGGACCCCAAAGCCCACCCTGCCACATATTCCAGATAACTGTAGCAACATCTTTTCTGACAACAAAAACTTCTCCGTCTGCAGCATTTTTCATTAAGTGCCAGTTACCACAACCGGTTGTAAGACAGAGATCAGCATTTGCAGGGTTCATAATCATTTCGCCACTTGCAATTTCTGATTCTTCCCAAGCAATGCCCATATTAAACTGCCATTCAGGAGCATTAATAGGCACCCAAATGAATTCACTTTCAAAGCCCATCATGTCAACATCAATACCTTCGTTCACACGAGTTTTATTTTGAATTTTTGTGACTTGATAGTCTTCAGCATCATACATGTATGCCGCAGCATTCCATCGCATTCCTTGAGCTGGGAAGTCAGCTTTAAAGCCAACCTCAAAAGCAGTAAGTTCAGTTGATGGGAATACTTGAGGTGTATCTGGATATTTTGCAGGATCTAATGCAGGGTTGAAACCGCCTCCTTTAAATCCTTTAGAAATTGAGCCATAGACAAGCGTGTTGTCATTTAACACATAGTCGACAACAAAGCGTCCAGTGTTATTTGCATATTCTGTCTCAGGATCTCCTGGAGTGCCTGATGCATACCAGGACTGCCCAAAAGCTGGGATGGATTGACCTGGCAATGCGGCAAAACCATTGCCCTGACTGCCAAAACCTACAACACTCAAGAAAGGCGACCTACCATACTGCTCTTTATAATCTTCAGTTCTTCTTAGGCCTAAAGTATATTTAATTCTATCATTCGGTTGATAGTAAACCTCTCCAAAGACAGCTGAACTTCTTGATGCCGCCATACTGGATGTTCTAAACAAAGGTGCATAAAGTTGGACAAAGCCCTGAGGAAGACCACCAGTTAAAACTCCTGGAGGAAATAAAGCTAAGGCATCAAGACCATTTGCTGCAATATCATAAACACTTTTTCCTGAAGCTTCAGTATGAATTGCGCCCAATAAATAATTCCAATTTCCATCTAAGTTTGATTGAAATCTTATTTCTGTTACTTCGTTTTCGCTATCAGGGTTGTACTGACGATCAAACCCATCTGGGTAATTCATAGTATCTGTTAAACAGCCACCATATGAGCCAAGGGTTCCATCATCAAGGTTACAATTTGCGCCATAACCAGACATGGGAACATTCCCACCAGGAAAATATGGATTGTCCTTAAATCTTAAACGATCATACTCTTCGGATTCATAAACCCCTGTTCGGTCATACAGTCTATCTTTTCTAGAATGTGACAATGTCATATCCCAATTATCATTAATTGTGTGGTTAATAATTAACTGAGTAATATCTTGATCAACAATGTATCTTGGATTACCTCTATTATTTGATTGCCAAAAACCCTTTGGTGCACCTGACATATCAGTCACTGGCGTGTAATCTAAGATGCCGGTTAAGATAGCAAGATTTTCCACAAAAGTTGCCATGGGATGAGTTAACTCATGCACTAAGGGAGCGCCTGGGGTGCAACCAACTGCAACAGATGGATCTCGCTTACAATATCTATTATTTACATAATGACGAGAGGAGTCTTCTTCATAATGATCATGGACTAATAAAATATCGGTTGAATCATTGAGTTGCCAAGCTAGAGAAAGCCTAAAAGCATTAGAATCTCTGCCATTAAGATCTTTCATAGTCGCTTTAGAATAAATATTTTCTATGTCTCCTTCTCTTTCAATAGATGATGTGGCAATTCTCATTGCCATAGAATCACCTAATGGAATATTTAGCATTAATTTAGTTTTTAATAAATCAAAGCTGCCGACATCAACAGACACTTTACCAAAAGAGTCTCCAAATGCAGGTCTAGCAGTAATTAAGTTAATCGCTCCACCAACAGAGTTTTTTCCATACAGGGTTCCTTGCGGTCCTCTTAAGACCTCAATACGTTCCATATCAAAAAATTCGCCATCTTGCATGGTTGTTGAACCGACAGGTAAATCATTCACATGAACCTCAACACCAGATTCAGATGTTGCTGAAACAGCTAAATTGGTGATACCACGAATATTAAATGTACCACCGCCAGCATCGCCACCTTGAAAACTTAAGCTGGGCGTAATCATCTGTAAATCTGATCCAGATTCTATTTGCATGTCATCAAGCATGTCAGCTGTTAAAGCTGTAACGGCAATAGGAACATCCTGCAAACTCTCTTCAACTCTTTGTGAGGTCACAATCACTTCTTCAATTGAATTTGCTGTAGTTTCTTGAGCGCTAACTGGATGTGCCAAAAATAGAAGACTGCATGCTAATGCAGAAATCTTTAAACCTTGTGTGAACGTATTTATTTTCATAACTTAACTCTCCTTAAATAGTAAGTAATATGTCAAACAAACCTTAAGCCCTAAATGGTATAAATAATTTGTATATTGCCTAGTAAAGCGAATAAATTTGATGAATGCAAATAATATACATATTTTTTATAGGCAGGTGCTGACTTGCTTATATTTGTTATGGGACGAAAGCGAAAAAATATACAAATTAGTAATACAATTAGTTTTCAAGAAAATTTTTAACAACGTAATGCGAAACATATTTTTATCTTTGCTAATGATCTTTGTCTCATCATGCTCCAATCCCATCAGTGAAGCAGACCTTATTCTCAGCTCTAACAATGTGATTTTGATGACCGGCGATCAAGAAGCTCAACCCCTATCAATTGCTATTAATAATAAAAAAATAGTTTGGATAGGCTCTCATGAGGATGCAACTAATATTCAAGGCACAAAATTTGATTTTGGCAATCAGGCAATTTTACCTGGATTCATTGATGCGCATGGACATGCGTCTTATTTAGCATTTGCAACACAGGTTGCTAACATTGCATCGCCGCCAGTTGGAAAAATTAAAACAATCAAAGATCTTCAGATTGAACTAAAGAAATTTATTAAAGATTCAAACCTTCAACCAGGCCAATGGTTGATGGGTCTTGGCTACGATGATTCTCTCTTAGCAGAACAAAGACATCCTACAAAGAAAGATCTTGATCAAGTTAGCACTGAGCATCCAATTTATCTTATTCACGTTTCTGCCCATCTTGGTGCAGCCAATTCCATGGGCTTGGCTTTGGCAAATATTAATTCAGATACTCCAGACCCATCTGGTGGAAAGATTAGACGGTATGAAAATTCGTCAGAACCTAATGGAGTCTTTGAAGAAACTGCAGCTTACCCAGTTCAACAATTAGCAATGAGTGCATACAAAGATCCAATTGGCAGCGTTAAAAAAGCTATGGAGATTTATGCAAGTCATGGCATAACCACCGCACAAGATGGGGCTTCAAGTCCTGAGACAATTGGTTTAATGCAGGCGGCTGATGCTCAAGGCATGATCAATCTTGACGTGATCAGTTACCCTGTAGGACAAAACGGGTTAGATAAAACCTTAGAGACGATTAATTTTGGAAGCTACGAAGGAAGAATAAAAGTTGGTGGTATTAAATTAATTTTAGATGGCTCCCCTCAAGGAAAAACTGCTTACTTAACAGAGCCATATTATAAGCCGCCCCACAGTGAATCAGAGTCTTACAAAGGCTATCCTTTGATACCCCAAAAAGAAGTTTCAAAATGGGTGAGTGAATATGCTGACTTAAACATACCGATTATAGCTCATGCCAATGGAGATGCTGCCGCAGATATGCTTATTACAGCTGTTAGAAATGCAGATCTGAAAACAGATCATCGAACCATTATGATTCATGCTCAAACTGTTCGAGAGGATCAGTTGGATCAAATGAAGGAGCTAAAAATTATTCCTTCTTATTTTTCAACGCATACATTCTACTGGGGTGATTGGCACAGAGATTCTGTATTTGGAGAAGATCGTGCCATGCGCATAAGTCCGACACGATCTACTCTTGACAGAAAAATGCCCTTCACTGTTCATAATGATGCTCCTGTTGTTCCTCCAGATATGATTCGACTGCTTTGGTCAACGACCAATAGGATGACAAGGTCTGGCAAGGTTCTTGGTGAGGAACAAAAAATTTCTACCTATTCTGCTCTTGAAGCTATGACAATTAATGCAGCTTATCAACATTTTGAAGATGAAATTAAAGGCACCATCGAAGTTGGTAAACTAGCAGACTTGGTGGTGTTATCTGAAGATCCCTTAAGCATGCCCGCAGATGAACTGCTAGAATTAAAAGTCATGGCCACTTATTCTCATGGCAGGGAAATCTTTAAAAATGGAAAATAATCTTCAGCTTACTCATCCTGTAACTTTAATTAAAAAATATCTGTTGGCGTTGTTGCTAATAGTCATTACTGCTCCTTCTACTTTTGCAGAAGATAATCTTGGTCTATTTAATTCAATGGATGTATTTGAGCTTGAGTGGGCAACCGATCCCCGCGTATCACCTGATGGTAAAACCATTGTCTATGTGCGCAAATCAAACGACATCATGCGAGATCGAGAGCGTTCCAATATCTGGCAGGTTTCAGCTAGTGGAAATGATCATCGGCCACTTTATTCAGGGCTAGAAAGCGTTAGATCACCTCGCTGGTCTCCAAATGGAGAAAGACTAGCTTTTATTTCCAATGACACTGGCTCCCAGCAAATCCATGTCCGATGGATAGATAATGGTGAAACTGCCGTCATCTCACAATTACTAAAATCACCCTCAAGCCTTACTTGGTCTCCTGATGGTAAGTGGCTTGCTTTCACCATGAATGTAAATGCACCATCTGAACCCATTGCAAAACCGCGCACTAAACCTGAGGGTGCTAACTGGGCTAAGAAACCAATAACCGTGACAACAACCCGATACCAGTATGATGGTCAAGGAATTGTTGAGCCAGCCTACCGTCATGTATTTGTTATTCCAACTGATGGGGGTTCTGCGAGGCAATTAACCAAAGGGAATTTCAATCATTATGGTTCACTGGCTTGGTCCTCAGACAGTGATCGCATCTTTTTCTCAGCCTATCGCTCTGATGATTGGGAACTTGTAAGTGATGAAGCTGATATTTATTCAGTTGAATTGATGACCCAAGAAATGAAACAAATCACCAATCAATCAGGTGCTGAACGCTCTCCAGTTATTTCACCAAACGGACAGTTGATTGCTTTTAGCAAAGAGGAGCGACGCCCTCTTGCTTATTCTCCCGATCAAATTGCAATCATGGGCTTGGATGGAAAAAATATCCGCATTCTTTCAAAAGATTTAGATGGTGATGCAAGTAATATTATTTGGTCCAATGACAGTAAGTCACTCTTATTTACCTATGATGAACGCGCAGTTAGAAAAATTGGTCAAGCCTCCATTCAAGGCAAACTGAAAGAAGTAATGAAAGGTCTAGGTGGAACAACGGTTGGAAGGCCCTATCTTTCTGGAGGCTTCCATGCTTCTAATAACACTATTGCATTTACTCATGGCACTTCTGAGCGACCTGCTAATGTTGGCATCTTCAATGAAGGTGAAGTGCAAATTCATACCGCGCTAAACGAAGATCTTTTGGGACATCGAAAATTAGGAGCAGTGAAGGAAATTGTTTATAAGTCATCTTTTGATGGTCAGGAAATTCAAGGTTGGTACATAACCCCACCAGACTTCGACCCCTCAAAGAAGTACCCACTGATTCTTGAGATTCATGGCGGCCCTCATCTTGCATACGGCCCATATTTCTCTGCTGAAATGCAAATAATGGCAGCGGCTGGATATATTGTTTTTTACAACAACTATAGAGGTAGCTTATCTTACGGAGAAGATTTTGCTCTCCTTTTACAATACAAGTATTCAAGCAAAGAGGATTTTGCAGATCACATGTCAGGCATTGACTCGTTAATTGATCTTGGGTTTGTTGATGCAGAGAATCTTTTTATTGCAGGCGGCAGCGCAGGAGGCATAGCAACTGCTTATGCGGTTGGACTGACAGATAGATTTAATGCAGCCGTTGCTGCCAAGCCAGTGATTAACTGGTTAAGTAAACCTCTAACAGCGGACTCTATGGTAGGTCAGATCTACCATCAATTCCCTGGCCCTCCTTGGGAACATCTTGAACATTACTGGAACAGATCGCCTTTGTCATTGATGGGGAATGTTAATACTCCAACAATGTTGCTAACCGGTGAGGATGATAGAAGAACGCCAATTTCGGAAACTGAGCAATTCTATCAAGGTCTCCGATTGCGTGGTATAGACAGTGCAATGGTTCGCCTTCCAGATACTTCTCATGGCATTGCAAGCAGGCCTTCGCGGTTAATCACTAAGGTTGATTATATTCTTGCTTGGTTTGAGAGATACCGTACCGATTTGGCAAAGATAGATTGAAAGCGCTCCGTATATTTTAAGGTAAATTGTTTAAAATGTGTTCCATATTTATATTTTAAGTTTTTTAAAAATAGCTGAAGCTGAGAAAGCTATCATTATTAAACCAAAAATAGATTCAACGGTGGCAATAATTTTTAGCATTCCTGATGGAACGATGTCTCCCATTCCCAACGTTGTATAAACATTTGCTGAAAAATATGTCAGGTTAATTAATGAATAATTTGAGCCATCAACAAATATCAACTCAGAACCAAAAAATTTAATAAAAACAAAATATAAAAATGCAAATAGAAAAATTTGTAACAAATGTGAAAAAAACAATGTGGAAAAAGAAAAATATAAGTTTTTACTTTCGACCGTTTTGATAATTTTTGAGTGCAAGGCAATCGAAAGAAAAAGGATTAACGAAATTAAAAAAATCATTAAAATAAACATTAATCTTTCAAGATTTTTTTAGCTTCTTCATCAAGGTTTTCATATTGATCAGATTCAACGCTCCACATAAAGCTCGCTATAACAAAATAAATGATTACGATAGAAACTGGAATCAATATAAAAACTACTTCCATTTATTTACCAGTAATTTATTGGAGTTTAAGACAACCAATATTGAGCTAACAGACATGCCTAAAGCAGCCATCCAAGGCCTAATTATGCCCGATGCCGCCAATGGTATAACAGAAAAGTTATATGTTATCGCCCACCCAATATTTTGTTTAATCGTTTTGTTCACACGTTTTGAGAAGTGAATTGCTTTGGGTAAATTACTGAGACCCCCGCCCAACATTACTGCATCAGCAGATGCATGAACAAAAGAATCAACCGGACGAAATGCTATTGATGTGTTTGCCACAGCCATGGCCGCAGTATCGTTAATGCCGTCTCCAACCATCATGACATTGAAACCATTTTTTTGTTGTCTCATAATTAAGTCTTGCTTTTTCTCAGTTGAGACACTTGTACAAAAATCAGTTATTCCAAGTTCATTTGCAATCATGGAGCCTTGGCTTGAATCATCCCCCGTATAGAGGGCAAGGCGCAGTTTACTTTCATGTAATTTTTTAATAGCAGTTTTTGCATCACTCCTTAGACTATCCTCAAGCTTGAACCAAGCAAGAAGTTCACTCGAATACAAGACGGTCCACAGCCCATCCTTATCTGGTTTTTTTAGGTCTTTATTAATAAATTTTGGATGGCCTAAATAATATTTCACACCATCAACATAACCACTCACCCCATTACCAGGATGCATTGATACATTTTGTGCAATCTTACCTGGGGTTGAAAAAGCAGATGCTATCGGATGGTTGCTGGAGTCCTCTAAAGCTGATGCTACTTTTTTTAGGGCTAATTCGTCCTGTGAGCCATTTAAAATTATATTCGTAATATTTAAATTTCCCTTGGTAAGTGTTCCTGTCTTATCAAATACAATAGAGTTTATGATCGATAATTTTTCAATAAAACTACCATTGCTAATTACCACTCCCATTTTTCGAAGGACTGTTGCTCCAATAGTATAGGCAGCCGGAGTTGCCAATGATAAAGCGCACGGGCATGAAGCAACCAGGACAGTTAGCATAATGACAAACCATTCCGTGCTACCAAGAAGATACCAAACCAAGCCTGTCAAAGCAGAAAACATTAATATGAATCCAACGAAATATTGGGAAACCTTGTCAGCTAAAATAGAAAATTTGGGTCTATAAAAAATTGATTGATTGTAAACCTGAGAAATCTTATTGACTGCAAAATCATTAAACCTAGTTGAAGCACGAATTTTAAAATCTCCATCGATATTAGTTGTGCCTGCAAGAACTTTTGATCCAATATTTTTATAATCAGGGATAGACTCTCCAGTGAATGACGAAGTATTAACAAACCCCTCTCCAGAAGTTATGAGCCCATCAGCAGGAAAAATTTCTTTTGGATTAATTACGAACTCATCTCCAATATTAATGTCGTGAATAGATATATTTTTTCCATTGAGCTTGATTTGTAAGGGCAGTAAATGGTCAATAAGACTTTTTGTTTTATGAAATTTAACTTGGGTCTTAAATTCAATATACCTTCCAACAAGCAGCAAGAAGGTAAACATAGTAATGGAATCAAAATACACATCGCCAGATTGATTGAGAATGGTATAAAGACTCAATAAAAAACCTGAGATAATTGCAAGCGATATTGGGACATCCATTCCAAGGTTTTTATTTTTTAAATCTCTATATGCACCTTTATAAAATATTGTTGCGCTATAGAGCGCAACTGGGATTGCCATAATTAAACCAGCCCATTGAAACAATCTTTCATAAGCTAAATCCATTCCACCTGGGCCAGCAAAGTACGTGGCTATGGCATACATCATGACTTGCATCATAGAGATGCCAGCAATGCCAATTTTTTTTAAGTAGTCTTTCTGCTTAGATTTAACGTATTGCGATGCTTCTTTCGAGATTTCTGGAGCAGCCTTAAAACCAATAGAAGTTAAATTGTTAAGTATGTCTGCAAGCGTTTGTAGGCTTTTAAATTCAAAATAAATTTTTTTTTCTAAAAGGTTGGACCTTAAGTTATTCAAATGAAACTTTTTAAGCTCTTTTTTTATTGAATTTAGACAAGCTGAGCATCTTATCTCGGGGGCCAAGAAGCTAATTGCATAGAGCCCAGATTTAATCTCTACAATGTTTGATAAGTGCTCGTATATTATTGATTCATCAGCCTTAGAAAGATCACTTAAATTTACGTTGCTCATGATTCATCACCTACAAAATGAACAGGGGAATGAATTTTCTTATTAACTCTCCATTTTTCGATGTTCGAGGTGACTGAAAAATTCCAAGCTCCACGATTGCTTGTTAGCAGTCTGATTAGATTACTGTTTAATCTAAAATATCCTCCTCCCTCGTTTTGCAATAAGAATGTTTGATCAAGGCTTCTATCCACCACATGAAACATCGTTAAGGTAATTGATTCTGATTCTGTGTTTTCTATATAAAGGTAGCGCCTGTTCATAGATTTGAAAAAAATTAAATTGATATCTTGCTCTGTAGCATTTTCAAGAAGCGTGATAACTTTGTTAATAGCCATGCCTTCTTTGTAATAATCATCAACCACCACATCATCTTTGTATAGGACAGCCATCACGAACATTAAAATACCAAAAACCACCGCTGCAAATGGAATAAGGCAAACAGCCCAGAACCATCCAGAACGATACCAAGCATCATTGAATTTATTCATTATTAGAAATGGGAGAATTTCCTATGTATCGAGAGGGATGCTCTGCGATTATCTTCCCTTGAGAAGAGGCAAGAATAGAGATTTCGTTAATGTCCTTGGGTAAATCTGTCGAGTTTACAATAATGTCTACAGCAACTTCCTGAATGGAATCTGGTGGTATAAAAAATAAATTCTCTGGTTTTATTTGATAATTTTTTAAACCTGCAATGCTTAAGTCAACTGAAATGGAATCCCTTGATTTATTTAATAGCTTAATTTGATAGGTATTTTGAATGAAATCGTTAGGAAGCTCGTGAAATAATTGACCTCTATCACGCATTACATTTAGGTCAAAGGTACTTCTCATTAAAAAAGCTGAAGTGATAGATCCAGTCATTACGATTAATGCAACCGCATAGCCAATGGGCTTTAACCTCAACCAGCTCATTGGCTTGCCTTCCATGATGTTCAGCGTTGTATAAGAAATTAAATTTTTGGGGTAACTCATTCTTTGCATGATTGAGTTGCAGGCATCGATGCACCGAGCGCAATTAATGCATTCATATTGCAAGCCATCCCTGATATCTATTCCAGCAGGACAAACTTGAACACACAATGTACAGTCTAAACAATCTCCGAGATTTTTAATTTTAAGATTAGTTTTTTTGCGCCCGCCTCTTGGCTCGCCTCTAAACTGGTTATAAGAAACTACTAATGTGTCTCGATCAAACATAGCTGATTGAAATCTTGCGTAGGGGCACATGTATTTGCAGACTTGCTCTTTCATCAAGCCAGCATTGATGTATGTTGCTGCAGAGAAAAAGATAACCCATGATAGAGACATAATATTTATATTTAGCAAATACATATCTGCTAGCAATTCTTGGATCCCATAGAAATATGAAATAAATGTGATGCCTGTTAGCAGAGAAATCATGATCCATAAAACATGCTTGTATGTTTTGCTAGCTACCTTTTTAAAAGTCCAAGGACTTTGATCTAATTTAATTTGCTGCTGTCGACTGCCTTCTACAAATGAAGTAATAGACTCAAATAATAGTGTCCACAGTGTTTGCGGGCATCCATATCCACACCAAATTCTTCCGAAGATGCTTGTTACAAAAAAAAGGAGAAATGCAAAAAATATCAGGGCCCAAGACAGCAAAATAAAATCTTGAGGCCAAAATGTAAACGAAAAAAAATGAAACTGACGAGCTGGCAGATCAAAGAGCACTGCGTGCCTGCCATCAATGTATATCCAGGGAATTAAGAAAACTGGGATTAAAATTATTAGCTGAACATATAATTGGATTTGATAATAAATGCCTTTAATTTTTCTCAGGTAAATTTTTGGTGCCTGCTCATACAGACTGGGCTGAGGGGCATCATCAATGAGCCTTGATTTAATTTTTTCCAATTTTTATAAACCTTGGTTTATGGATTTTCGTTACTTAATGATTGAATGTATGCATTAACAATATGAATTTTATCTGAGCTTAATTTATCCTTGAATGCAGGCATCACACCATTTCTACCATTTGCAATAACATCCATGATTCTCTCTTTAGAATGCCCATAAAGCCAAAGATCATTGGTTAAATTTGGAGTCCCAAGTGCAAGGTTGCCTGTGCCATCCATGCCATGACATCCAAAACAATAATTTTGAAAATATTCTTTTCCATTACCAACTAAATCTTCGTTGTAAGTACTCTTTGATATAGATAGAACATACTCGGCAACCTCAGAAACACCCCGCTCTCCAATTATCGTTAGCCAGGCTGGCATGACAGCATTTCTTCCATTGGTAATAGAATGCTGTATTGCCTCAGTAGAATCACCCCATATCCATTCGGAATCAACTAAATTTGGAAACCCAATACTGCCTTTTGCATCTGCGCCATGACATGCTGAGCAATGGACAACAAATATACGTTTTCCCATTTTGATAACCTCTTGGTTATCTAATAAATATTTTATGTCTTGGCTCCCATACTTTTCATAAATGGGTCCAAATTTATCAAGGGCGATTGCCTGTTTCTTTTCTAATAACTTGATTTGAGACCAGTCTCCTAAACCACTGAAATTCCCAAGCCCAGGATAATAAGCCAGGTAGCATAAACCAAAAACCATTGAGCCTATAAACATCCACAGCCACCATGCCGGCAGTGGATTGTCATACTCCTCAATTCCATCAACTGAATGATCAAGCTTTTCGCCAGGATTATCACCATTTTTATTTGATAAAAGTAAGATGAAAAAAAATAAAATTGATCCAAGCGTCCCCACAATAACGAACCACGACATTGAGCTACTCATTGCCACCGCCGTTTTTTATATCAATATTTAAAAAAGGTATTTTTGCAGCATCTTCAAATTTTGATTTTCGTGCTGACCCGTATGCCCACCAGCAAATAGCCAAAAAAGATATCATGCACAGCACTGTAGAAAAACCTCTTAAATCATCAATATTCATCAATTAGTTACCTCTAAGTGGGTTCCAAGCTGTTGAAGATATGCAATTAGCGCGGTTGCTTCGGTTTCATCTTGCAACAAACTCTTTGCATTCTTGATATCTTCATCGGCATAAGGAACACCTAATGCTTGAAAGGCGGCAAGTTTTCTTTCAATCAGGCGATCATCTAGTTTCTTTTTAAATAACCACTCAAAAGAGGGCATATTAGAGCCTGGAACGACTGATCTAGGATCCAACAAATGAAGTTTATGCCATTCGTCGCTATACAGACCTCCCACTCGCGCTAAGTCTGGGCCTGTTCTCTTTGACCCCCATAGGAATGGATGATTGTAAACAGCCTCTCCTGCAACTGAATAATGGCCATACCTTTCTACCTCGGCTCTTAAGGGTCTTATCATTTGGGAGTGACAAACATTGCAGCCCTCTCTAATGTATATATCTCTGCCCTCTAACTCTAATGCAGATAAAGGTTTTAAATTTTTAATAGGCTCCGTCATCACCTTCTGACTCATCAATGGGATAATCTCAACCATCCCACCAAAACTCACACCAATAATAATTAAGACCATCAAAACTAATAAATTTTTTTCGATAAAATTATTCATGCTAAAGATCCTAATTCACTTGGTGGTTGTGTAACCTTATGGGTCATATAAACGTTATATGCCATGATCAACATCCCAATAAAGAATATTGCTCCGCCAATAAACCTGACCACATATCCTGGATAGCTAGCTACCACCGAATCTATAAAGCTGTAGGTAAGGGTCCCATCAGAATTCACGGCTCGCCACATCAACCCTTGCATTAATCCATTCACCCACATTGAGGCTATGTACAGAACTGTGCCAATTGTTGATAGCCAAAAATGTAAATCAATCAACTTTTCGCTATACATTTCGCCTTGATTTCGTCCAAATAAAATAGGAAACAGATGATACAAAGATCCCATGCTTATCATGGCAACCCAACCAAGAGCTCCGGAGTGAACATGACCAATGGTCCAGTCTGTGTAATGTGATAGCGCGTTTACAGATTTTATAGACATCATTGGGCCCTCAAATGTAGACATCCCATAAAAAGATAACGAAACAATTAAAAATTTAAGAATTGGATCAGTGCGTAATTTATCCCAAGCACCTGAAAGGGTCATGATTCCATTAATCATTCCACCCCATGAAGGAGCCAATAATATTAATGACATAACCATTCCAAGACTTTGAGCCCAATCTGGCAAAGTTGTGAAGTGGAGATGATGGGGGCCAGCCCACACGTAAACAGCTACCAAAGCCCAAAAATGAACAATGGATAAACGATATGAATATATTGGCCGATCTGCTTGCTTTGGCACAAAGTAATACATCATGCCAAGAAACCCAGCAGTAAGGAAAAAACCAACTGCATTATGGCCGTACCACCACTGAACCATTGCATCAATTGCTCCTGGATAAATCGAATAAGATTTTGTAAGAGAAACCGGAATAGCCAAACTATTAAATATATGCAAAATGGCAACGGCCAAAATAAATGCAGCAAAAAACCAATTGGCTACATAAATATGTGGAGTTTTTCTTTTAGCAATGGTTCCAAAAAACAGTATTGCGTACCCAACCCAAACAATGGTTATGAGAATATCAATCGGCCATTCAAGTTCTGCATACTCCTTAGAACTTGTTAAGCCAAGAGGCAATGTAACTGCCGCAGATACAATTACCAACTGCCAGCCCCAAAAGACAAAAGCAGCAAGCTTATCTGAGATCAATGATGTTTGGCAGGTGCGCTGAACAATGTATAGGGAGGTAGCCATAAGAGCGCAACCGCCAAAAGCAAAAATAACTGCATTAGTATGCAATGGCCTGAGTCTTCCAAAATGAAACCAAGGACCAAAATTTAATTCAGGCCAGGCAAGCTGGGCAGCTATGATAACCCCTACAAGCATCCCAACAACTCCCCAAACTATTGTCATAATCGAGAATTGCTTCACAACTTTAAGGTTATAAGTACTTTGAGTGATCACTAAATATCCTTATTAAATTAGAAGATTTATGTGTATTTAAATGTAATTTCTAGACAAAAAAATTGATTTATATCAATTTTTTTAATGTTTCATTTCATATTTATAGCGTCCATACAAAATTCAATGCAATGACTATTGGGTCTATTGAGGATTTAAAATTGAGTGAACTGGGTAAATGTAATGACAGATCAGTTTTATCTATATCTGTGATATTTACTTTGGTATCTATGTATATTTTTCGTAGCTCAACATTAATAAAAAGATTATCTCTAATTTTGTAATCTAGCCCTGCTTGAAAAGCCAATCCTGATGATGATGAGAGATTCACCTTGGCTCCGCTTAAAGGTCCAATGCTGTCATCATCAAGAAAAAATGTATGATTAAGCCCCAAGCCGAGATAAGATCTTATTAAATCATTGTGAACAAAATACTTATTTAAGCTGATTGTGGGTGGCAAATGTGTGCCTTCAACAATTTTTAAGTTAGTGCCCAGCGCTTTGTCTCTAATTGAATGTTTAAAGGGTAAGCCAAGCAATAATTCGACTCCTACATCATGGCGAAGCATATAAGTAATGCTGGTTGTTAAGTTAGTTTTGTCATCAATATTAACAATTGGCCCATTGTTTGACTTAGGGCTGATCAGTGAGGTACCTCCCCTTATCAAAATATCTCCTTGGCTTAATGCCAGCCCATGAGAGCTATACATAAGAAGGCTAAGGCATAAAACTATCCAGATAATAAAATTACTTTTTTGCATTTTGAACTCCTTGTTACTTAGATATAAGAAATATCATGGACTCTAAGAAATAAAATAATTTGATTCGTATCAAAAATAGCCTTTAAAAATATACTTTTTCTCACTATTTTTTCTATTTGATATATGTCAACAATCACAAGTATTAAAAAAATTAAGATAAGATAAAAATTGATAAATATGCAGCACCTAATTGGAATATTATTTGACCCCAAGAATGAATGGGTTGCCATTAAAAATAACAATGCCTCAGTGATTAAGCATTACTATCAATACATTTTTATTATTGCTTTGCTGCCAACTTATTGCTGGTATTACGGATCAACAACTGTTGGCTGGGCTATTGGTTCATCAGGTTATATCAAACTAACATCGCAAAGTGCGTTTGAGATCATGGGTTTGTTTTATCTATCAATCTTGGTGGGAGTTTTATTTCTAGGATTTATGATTCACTGGATGTCAGAAACATACGAAGCAAGCAATTCATCAGTGAGTAAAGGAGTCGGGATAGCTGCTTATGCCTGCGCCCCAATGTTTTTGATTGGCTTAACTGGGATGTATCCCATCTTATGGTTAGATATTATTTTGGGGTGCTTAGCTTCTGGTTTTACTATCTACCTTTTGTATATAGGCGTCCCAATCATGCTTGATATTCCTAAAGAAAGAGGATTTTTGTATGCCAGCGCTATGGTTGCTGTTGGGTTGGTAATGTGTGCTGCTCTTTTAGGCATTACAGCTATTTTATGGGGACTAGGCGCCATGCCGATATTTACAGACTGAGTTTTCTATAAATTAATTTAAATTGCTATGCCGGCAGTAATGAAAAGAAAAATAAATAGGAGAACGTAAAAAAGCTCCATAGTGTAGGCATATATTGCAAGAGATGCTAATGATGGCAGGATTGCTCCCATGGCATAATCATTAAGTGCATTGATCTTATCAGATGAATATTCAATAAATTCGTGCGTTGAATGTTGAATCTTTTCAGCAAATAGCATCGATGTAGGAACAATTGCAATGGCCGTTCCAGCCATGGCAGTGTTCTTAATAAAATATCTTCTATCCATCAACTTATTCTAACGGAAAAAAAATTTTTAAAGCAAATAATTAAATAAATAGCTAATCTATATGCTGGCTGCATAATGCAAAAGCATCAGCTCCATAAATAGTTTCACTAGATGTTCTATTAAAACATGACAAAATTAAAGTTGAGCCTTGATTTTCATAATATGACCATTCAGGTGTGATAATAGCCTGATTATCACCTGGATATAAAAGATAGCGATTATCAACGATGCTTTGCATCGAAGTAGGCAAGGCTGTAATTTCATTGTATAGAGTCTCTAGTTCACCGGGATCACGAGTGGAGAATATTCGCTCAAAATCATAGTCAAAGTAAGCATTATCTACATTATGAATTCCTACCATCAGGCCATTTTGTAAACTATTTCTAATGTAACGTTCTGAGGTATTTTTAGATATTCGAATCAAGTCTTCATCCATCACAAAAGTTCCAAAATCAATATGCCATTCTGTTCCATTTGCTGATGTTTCATGCTGCTCAAAAAGAACCTTCGTATCCCCAAAAATATTTTCATAAGAGTGGATTACATTTCGAATTTTAAAAGTAGTATTTAACTTAAGATTGTCAATATTTAGCTCATATGGATTGTTATTTGAATCAAGCAGGTTGCCATCAGCGTCTGCAATAACATCAGCAAACATATATATATTATAAGTAAAAAACCCATCGACTAATTCCTCTTGGGGAGAATCGCTAAACAAATGAAATTTTACAGTTTCAAAATTTTCTTGCTTAAGAATTGATTCAACTAACCTGGTATCTAATGCGGTCCTTAAGTTAATACCATATTCATTCTCAAGCAGAAAAGAAACTGAATTAGTGACCTGCAAAAAATCTACTACTTGCTCTCCAAAATTTTGTAATGTCTGATCATTATTTGCAATAAAATCATCATAAAAAGAATAGACATCAATCTCAAAACGATCGTCGAGCTGTCGAAGCACATCATCAACTTCGCTCAAAACTCGATTCGCTATTGAATCTGCAGCAGCTCCACAACCTTCAATATCAGAGATGCTTCCATCTCCTAATAAATTATCAATATAACCAAAAAAGAGAGAGGTTAAAGGGGTGACATTAGCCCTATATTCACCTTGAATGCCTCCAGATCCACTTCCAAAATATGGAAAATAATATAAGTTATATGCGCTGGTTATTTCGCCTCTTTCTGAGTCATTTGCACCAACTGGAATCTCCGCAACTCTTGGCCTTCTCTGGCTGCATGGAATTGTCCAATTATCAATTCCACTAAATTGAGATTCTTCGAAGTAGTAAAACTGATTCTCAACATCCTCGTATGCGCTTGGCTCATTTGCATCTTGGGTGAGATTCCAATTAATATCTATAAAAACATTTGCGCCACTAATATAGCCATCAATTACTTTCGTAATAAAAATTTGATTTGATAAGCCGCTTAAATCACTCGTTGATAAAGAATCTTTTGAAGCGCTGCCAGAGCAAGTTGTGAGTAATAATAGTGTAAAAAATAATATAAGCGATCTCATTACAAATAGAGTACTAATACAATCTGTTCATTGTCAATTAAATGCAGTTAGCATTGAAAGCTGGAGCGGGAAACCAGGTTCGAACTGGCGACCTCAACCTTGGCAAGGTTGCGCTCTACCAACTGAGCTATTCCCGCTTTTGAGTTGGATAATATACATCCAAGGGAATATGCATTCAAGCTTAAAAAGACTGATATTTAGTAGCTTTTAAAAATGTAAAAATTTTTGACATAAATCAATTTTTAAATATTTCTTCTATGAATAATTAATTTCATGGGAGGAAAATAGAAATGGGTGTTTCAATGCTGCAAATTGATCTTTTAGGCTCGGCTATATCTGGAGCCTTGGTGGTTTTATTTGGAGCAGGCTATGCTCTATTGTTTGCATTTTCTCAATTAAAAAAAAGCAAGGGTATGCTGGCCTCCTCTTTTGCTTCTTACCTTTGCTTGGTCATAGCAATCAATTACTTGCTTAATGCTTTACAAATGTCTGGATGGGGCATTGGTTTAATTTGGTTTGTAATTCTTGGATATTTCTTGGGACCCATATTTATTTGGTATCTCACTTTGCAAACTCACAATGAGGACCTTAACAATGAATAGAGAAAACTACTGGGCATCTCAAACTTTTTGGAAAAAGTGTGCCATTTGGGTTACTGCAGTCATGTTTGTTATTTTAATATTTTTAACATTTGATTCAGTCTCAAAAATCACCGCCGGAACGGAGCGCGTTCCAGAATATAGCGTTATTAATAAAAAAGTGTTTTACAAATATAGCGAAGCCAGGGATATTCTTGTACCAGAAATTTGCTGCGAAGCACCTCTGTTTGGTAAAAAGCTCTCAAATGATGAGGCTGCAGATTTAATAGATTTAGGGAAGCTAACAATTCAGGCTAAAAACTGTATGAATTGTCACACCCTTCTAGGAAATGGCGCATATTACGCACCTGACCTAACAAAAGCTTGGCTTGACCAAGGCTGGATTAACGAATCGATAAGAGAAAATTTGATGGTTGATTTTCTTCTAGATCCAGAGGCAAATGCTAGATCTTTTGGAACAAATAGAAAAATGCCAAATCTTGGCTTAACCGAGGACGAAGCCAAAGCGGTAGTTGCTTACCTTAAGTGGATGTCAGCCATCGATACCAATGGTTTTCCAGCTTGGTTTAAACCTATCTATCAGGAGGAAGAATAATGGCTTTTGCTAACTTAAATCTTGGGCAGAAAGTTTCTGTAAAATATTTTATTGGAGCAATGGTTTTATTTATTGCTCAAATGGTTTTTGGTCTTCTTGCAGGTATTCAATTTATACAGCCAGAATTTCTTTACCAAATATTGGATTTTAATGTCACCAGGATGGTGCATATCAATGCCATGATAATCTGGTTATTGTTTGGTTTTTTAGGATCAGTGTATTGGTTGGTAGAAGATGAAGCAGGAACCTCTTTGGTTGGTTATAAATTAGCCAATATTGGATTTTGGGTATTGTCGATCGCAGTCACAATAGTGGTTTTAGTGTATTTATTTGTTCAAGTTGGATCGGGAACCCAGGCTTCACTTTGGTTGATTAATGAGGGCAGAGAATACATAGAAGCTCCTCGATGGGCTGACATTGGCATAGTGCTAGTAATGCTAGCTTTTTTTTACAACATTGCTGCAACCTTTATGAAGGGAAAATGGAGTGGTATTTCCGGTGTATTAGTACTCGATTTGTTAGCCTTGGCAGGCATTTATTTAGCGGGAATGTTCTATTCTCCAAACATTTCGATGGATCAATTTTGGTGGTGGTGGGTCGTGCACCTATGGGTTGAAGCAACATGGGAAGTTTTGGTGGCTTGCATCATGGCTTGGGGTCTTATGAAAACAATCAACGCAAGACGTGAGATTGTTACGACCTGGCTGTATGTCGAAGTTGCGCTAATGTTTGGATCAGGAATTCTTGGTCTGGGTCATCATTATTTTTGGATAGGCACTCCAGAATACTGGCTTACGATAGGTGGATTCTTTTCTGCACTTGAACCTGTACCCCTTGTGGCAATGCTTGTTCATGCTGTTTACGATACGGGAACGAAAAACTTAAAAGTATCCAATCACCCTGCTTTTGCCTGGTTTATCGCACATGTTTTTGGGAATTTTCTCGGCGCTGGTGTGTGGGGATTTTTTCAAACTCTACCTCAAATCAATTTATATACGCATGGAACTCAATGGTCAGCCTCTCATGGTCATCTAGCTTTTTTTGGAGCCTACGTGACAATAAATGTGGCTATGTTCTATATGGCCATTCAAAAAATAAGAGGTGATCAGATCTTTGGATCAGCTCTTGTAAATAAATATAGGTGGAAAACATCATTAGCGCTTCTAAACATAGGTGCCATGGGTATGACCATAGCTTTGCTGGTTGCAGGCTATCAGCAAGCTTTTATTGAAAGAGCTGTTGAGGGATCAACCTGGAGCGGTTTCTTTGAAGCTCAAAGCAATTTAACATTTATTGCATCAATGAATTGGAGGCTGTTATTTGGTGTCTTAATGACAATAGGAACCTTTGTTCTTGCTTGGGATTTACTGACAATTGGAAAAACTAATGACTCAAAAAATGCAACATAAAGCTATAAGCTTTTACAGGCCTTTAAAATTTTACTTATTAGTAGCCCTCTTTTCTATAAATACACAGGCAAATGATGTAGAAAGTGGAAAAAGTAAATCATCTATGTGCATCAGCTGTCATGGTGTTTCAGGCATAAGCTCAAACCAAATGTGGCCAAATTTAGCAGGGCAAAAGAGAGGGTATTTAATTAAAGCTTTGCAGGACTACAAGAGTGGTGAAAGAAAAAACGCCATGATGAACTCCATCTTAAAAGGTTTAAGTGAAGAAGATATCCAAGACATCTCCTCATATTTTTCATCTCTATCTGAATCAAACTAGGAAGCCTTATCTTTAAACAGAGGTGTTTCAAGAGATGCCAGGCTTAACTCATCTGCATTCTCAAAATCAACATATTTCATAATGCCTAATTTTGAGAACCTCTTTTCTAAAGATGCAGAAAGCAATCCAACTCGTTTTAAGTTAGGGACAATATTTGCAAAAAGTATTTCTCGAAATTCTCCCATTACTGCATTTTCTAGCACTATATCTCTCGCTTCTGATTCTGGAATATGAAGAAACTCTGAAGGGACTTGAGAATTGACCAGTCTCTCTCGCATAACAACACATGCTTCATAAGCAAAATTTTCTCTTTCTTTGATTTGAGAAGGTGACAAATTTGGTGTGTAATCCTGTAAGTAATTGACACCAAAAGTTACATGCCTTGCTTCGTCCCTTTTAACCAATCTAAGAATTTCTTTTAAAAGGGGGTCTTGAGCCGTATTTTTAAGCGATTCAAATGCTGCCAATGCCAAGCCTTCAATGATTATCTGCATGCCAAGAAATTTTATATCCCAGCTTGGGTGAGTCAAAATGCCGTCTAATAGCTTTTTTAAGTTACTATCTATTGGGTACATCACCCCTATTCGCTTTAAGTACTGATTAAAAACTTCAACATGCCTTGCCTCATCAAATGCTTGAGATGCAGCGCATAGTTTTGCCTGATGGGTAGGAGCGCAATTAACCAACTGTGAAGCAACCATTAATGCTCCTTGCTCACCATGCAAAAATTGACTCAATGTCCATGCTAATGTGTGATGATCCATCGCAAGCTTTGCCTCTGAGCTAAGTTTTTTAAACTCAACTGTGTCTTTAAATGGATTTAATGAAGGGTCTAAATAATATTTCTTTTCAGAAAATTTGGAAGACCAATCTAGATCAATGGTGCTATTCCAATTTAGGATTTTTCCTAATTCGTATATTTTTCTTATTCGATTATCAACAACCTGATAATCCCAGTTATAACTTCCGGTCAGAGGAACGGTAAAAGTTTCTGACATATAACCAATCTCAACTGGGGACACAGGCCCATCTCTAGTCTCAAAAATATCATTCATAATTTACTTAAAGTATTTAATTTACATACTAAATTACTAAAATTTATTAAGTGATGTTTTGATTAATATCAAATAAAGTAATTAAAAACCACTGCAAAATTTATCTTATTAACAGTTAATTTATAGGAGAAATAATGTCAGTTAAAAAAGTCCTGATTGCAATAGACTCGTCAATGGATGCAGATTTTATATTAGAAAAAAGTGATCAATATTTGCCAAAAGAAGGTGCGGAAATTTCTATGATCTCTGTTGTGGAGCCCATGCCATTTTTTTACGCAGATATTTACTGGTCAAATGAAACTTACGAGGTTGAAAAAAATTTAGTTCGAGAAGGCATTGAAAAGGCAAAAGAGAAATTAATGGAGTTTGGTCGACTTTACGGCATTCAAACTAGTAACTGTCATGTAAAACAAGGGGATATAGTGACAGAGATTCAAAGAATGGCCGAAAATCTAAATATAGACTTGCTGGTAATGGGCAGTCACTGTCGCAAAGGTTTCCAGCGGTTTCGCATGGGCTCAACAGCTGCAGCAGTGATACATGGTGCTAAATACGATTTACATATTGTAAGGCTTAAAGAGAGCTAAGTTTTTATCTGCAATAGGTTTCTACTTAAAAATTAGCGTAACTTCACCGTAACTTAAAAAAAACTAGATAGACGAAAGAATGCTATTTATATAAATAATATTTATTCAGGATTTAAATTTCCTAGAGTTTCTTGAGTTCGCCTTCTCTCACCTGTGCGTTGTTGTTTTTCTAAAGTTTTTCTGCTCTCTTCCTCTATTTTCTCAAGCTCTTCTTTTGTATAACAAAACTTTTCAGGAATTTTAGTTCCTAAAACTTTTTCATATCTACAAATCTTTGTACGTTCATCGTCATTGCCATCAATTTGATTTGCTAAAACTTCCGGGTTAGTTGCGCAGCTTGATGCAAGAGCAATAACTACTAGAGATAAAGATAATTTTTTCATGTAACTTCAGAAAATTAAAAAAGCTAATATACCCTCAAGAGACAAGTCATTCAAGGGGTTTTTAATCGCTCAATTTCTTGATTATTTGATCCCTGTCCTCACCCAAAGCTGGAGCAGTTTGCGTGACTTCAAATCTGTGACCATCAAATATTGCAGGATGAGATACAGCATTCAATTTGCCCTGGTGAGGGCTATTCATTTGGAAGATGGTTTTGCTAGCTATTACTTGAGGTTGATTAATCACCTCTTCCCTTGAAACATATGGAGAGCATGGCACATCATTTGCTCTAAGCGCTTCCAAGGCTTCTTCAACTGTAAGGCTTTGAAACTCGAAAAGTGATTCTTGCAAAAGCTCTTTCATGTTTTGACTTCTAGCAACAGCATCAATAAAGCGCGCATCCTTTTTAAGTTCAGGCTTTTGAATGGCATCAAAAATTCCATACCATTGATTATCAGTCATGGCAGCAATTGTAAAAAAGCCATCCTTGGCTGGCAGTAGATTTGAGTAACTTGAAGACAGAGGCGGTGCTTTTTTGACATCATTGTCTAATAAGGTTTCGTTCATCATTCCATCGGGCCATAAAAAAAAGATTGCTGAATCAAGCATTGAAAGAGAGATATGACTGGTCTCTCCAGTTCTCTCTCTTTTAAAAAGAGCTGCTGTAAGAGCCTGACAAGCTGTGTATCCAGTAATTTTGTCACAGATCAAGGTTTTCATATAAGCCGGTTTACCATCAGCAGATTGAATGCTTGTAGCACCAGACATTCCCTGAATAATATGATCATAGGCTGGAGATGAAGACAAAGGTCCACTTTCACCAAACCCAGAAATAGAGACATATATTAGAGCTGGGTTAATTTTCCTAAGAGCCTCTAAGCCAAGACCAAGACGCTCGTTCACCCCAGGTCGATAATTGCTAATAAAAACATCAGATTCTTTTACAAGCCTTAGCAAAATTTTTATCTCATCTTGATCTTTAAGGTTTAGATTAAGAGACTGTTTGCCTCGATTGCAGTTTGAAAAAATTGCTGAAAAACCACCTTTTTGTGTTCCCAAGTGTCGCATAGAATCACCAATACCCGTTGGCTCTACTTTAATAACTTCTGCGCCTTGGTCGCACAAGATCATGGTTGCAAGCGAAGCAGTGACAACACTCGAAAGTTCAAGAATCTTTACTCCATTTAGAGGCTTGGCGTTGCTCATAGAACTAACCTAGGTCTGGGTTATGCGTGAAACTGTGAATGCCCTCTTGTGCTGAAGACCAACTCTGTGCAGTTGAACTCCAAAAATTAGATGCAATAGCAAGCCACGAAGAATCATCCATTGTGCCTGCTTTAATAAATTTTATTGCAGGGTTCTCTTCAACGAAACTCAATACAGGAGAACCGCAATCTTGACAAAAACCTCTGCTGATATGAGAGCCAGCAGTTCCTGTAACGGTGTAAAATTTTAGATTACCATTTACAGATATATTCTCTTCAGGAATCATGACGATTGTAGCTTTACCACTACCAGTAGATTTTTGACAGTCCTTACAATGACAATGATGCGCAGAAATAACCTTTGAGCTATCAAATTCGTATTGAATATTACCGCAAAGACACCCCCCAGTTTTTATTTTATTGCTCATCTTTTGTCTCCTAAAAATAATTTTCTAATCCACATCATAAGATTTGTATGAATAATATGCCAACAGATACTATAAAAAATATATATAACACTATGTACCTTTTATAGATTAAATATATGTACCTTCTTAATCCTAAAAAAATTGACAAGTCAATAAAATATATAGAAATAAATCCTATTTATCTCATGCATTATTGTTGAAATTAAGGGATATTTTTATAAAATTCATAATAAATTTACCCAGGAGTTAAATAATGAATAATAAAATAATTTCTTTCTCTATTTTGTGTGCCATCTCATACTCAGCCATTGCTCAAGCACAAGCTGTTGAAGAAGTAATTGTAACTGCAACCAAAACAGAAAGAACATTACAGGAAGTACCTGTTGCAGTATCTGTTGTTACGGCTGATACGATTGAAAAAGCCAATGTCGTTGATCTTCTTGACCTTAAAGCTGTTGTTCCGTCACTGGATGCAAGGCAGTATCAATCAACAACCAATGCAACCTTTTTTATACGGGGCTTTGGCAATGGTTCTAATAACCCTGGGGTAGAGCCATCAGTTGCTGTATTTGTTGATGGTGTATACCGTTCCAAAATACAAGGTCAACTCTCAGATCTTCCAATGCTTGAGCGCATAGAGGTTCTTCGAGGACCACAAAGTACTTTGTTTGGTAAAAATGCCTCTGCTGGAGTTGTTAACATTGTTACTAAAAAACCTTCATTTGAAAACTTTGGTAAAGCAACTTTTGAGGTTGGAGACTATAACTCTAAAGTGGCTAAGGTTTACTACACTGGCCCAGTAAATGACTCTTTAGCATACAGTTTTAGCGCGAATGTAAATCAAAGAGATGGTCAGTCAAATAATCCAACAACTGGAAATAAATTAAATGATCGTGATAGATTTGGTTATCGAGCTGAATTTTTATTTTCACCTGCAGATGATTTTTCAGCAAGGCTAACATTTGATTATGATGAGTTTGATGAAATTTGTTGTGTGGTTGGAAGCACTTCTTATGGAGCTGCAAACCAAGTTATTGCTCTGTTGGGTGGAAAAGTGATACCTGACGATCCATTTTCTCAATCTGCATTTTTTGATTTTGATCCAACTTCAAAAGGTGAAAATAGTGGCATCTCTTTACACATAGAGAAAAACTTCGAAAACACAACACTGGAGAGCATAACTTCTTACAGAACATCCGATAATTATGAGGTTCAAGATGTAGATTTTGATGCTGTTGATGTCATTGCTCCGAGCCCTATTTCAAAAGAGTTATCTGGCGTTACTCAAGAAGTTAGATTCTACTCAGAAGATAATGAAAAAGTTAATTGGTTGATTGGTGGTTTCTACTACCAAGAAGACATGGACTTCAATGAGTCTATTTATTTTGGAACAATGTGGAGAACCTACATTGATGCCTTCTTGCCGGGCGCACTTGCTGGTGTTGCTCAAGCATTTGGATTGCCTAATTCACTGCTGTTTGCACCTGGACAAGGTAATACAGAAACCGCAACTCAAGATAACTCAACAATGTCTTTGTTTGCGCAGGTAGACATTCAACTTAATGAAAAGCTAAATGCAATTTTAGGGGTCAGTTACATTGAAGATGAAAAAGAAGTTTCTTACAATCAAATTAATACCGCGGTCTTCTCCAATCTAGATTTTGTCGGCGCAGGAACATTAGGCCTTATTAATGCTGGATTTCCTCCAGCTCAAGCAGCTATTTTGGCCCAAGACCCAGCGTACAATCCCCTGCTTCCACTCCAAGCTCTTCAATTTATTCCTAAATTTGTAGACATTCCTAATTCCGCTCAAGACGGGAAAAGTAAAGATGATAATGTTGACTTCACTGCCAAGCTTTCATATGCATTCAATGATGCAGTGAATATTTATGGAGGAATTTCAACAGGTTTTAAAGCAACAGCTTGGAACATATCTAGAAACTCATTACCAGATGCCACTGAAAGAGCAGCATTGGCTGCAGCGGGCACCCCTGTAGGCCCTAACACTGGAGTTGGGACAAGGTTTGCCAATCCAGAAGAAGCTAAAGTGCTTGAGCTTGGGGCAAAAATGTATCTCCCTAATGGATATTTAAATATTGCTTATTTTGATCAAGAGATCAAAGGTTTTCAATCAAATACTTTTATTGGGACTGGGTTTGTGCTGGCCAATGCTGGCTCACAATCAGCAGATGGCTTTGAGTTCGATCTTATGATCTCTCCAATTGAAAGCATTGATCTTGCCATTAGTGGTTTAATAATGGATCCAATTTATGATTCCTTCCCAGCATCTGCTGCTGGAGATTTATCGGGAACAGTACCATCAAACATCCCAGAGGAAACTTTCTCCACAACGGCTACATGGAATTGGTCTAGGGGACAGTACGACGGCTATATTAGGTTTAGTCATTTGTATTCTAGCGAAGTAAAATTGAGCGAAAATCCAGAGTGGCAAGCACTTTTAGATACCAAGGGTAATGGCAGAAGAAAACAAGATACTCTTAATTTCTCTGCTGGAGTAGAAAGAGGAGCTTTCTCTCTTGCGCTTTGGGGTAAGAACATCAACGATGATGAGTTCTTAACAACTATATTCCCTGCAGTTGCTGACCCAACTTCTACATCTTTCTTTGGGTATCCAAATGCATTTAAATCATATGGTTTAACTTTAAACTACACATTTTAAGTATTTCTAAGTCATTTAAAAGGAGCTCAATGAGCTCCTTTTTTTTACATATTTACTTCTTGAGCAGCTCTAAAGCTTCAGACATCTTTTTTTGCAAGGCACCGATAGCTTGCAATGGTCTAACCATAACTTTGAAGTCTATAATTTTGCCATTGCTATTCCAACGAATCATATCGACTCCATTTACTGAAATATCTCCAATATAAGTCTCAAACTCTAAAATAGACTCTAGACCATCTACAACTTCACGAACGTATTCAAAGCGATTCATATCAAAGGTTTGCCCTGCTCCCAGAAGATACATCTTGGTCATCTCCTTTCCTTTAATTGGCTTAAAAACAATGGGCGAACTAAAGGTGCATGACTCATCAAGTATCTCATCTAAGAATTCATGATCATAAGATTGAAGGCCTTGATGCCATTTAGCCAAGTAAGCATGTGTTTGATTCATGTGTGTATTAAAAACGTCTGGCAAGAAAGATGCAAGTGACTTTTTTGATATAAAGGAATCCTTGCAACTGAATTGTTTAAAAATTTTAGAAGCTGCTAGTAAGCTATTTTTTATTTCTTAGCTTTCGAAGACGGGCATATTCGCTTAATAGCTTTTTTTCTGCCAAATCACGCCTTCGATGTCGCCTAACTCTAGCCGCTTCAGATTTTTGAATTCTGAGAGCTTTATTCATTCTTCTTTAATACTCTCATAAAGAAAAATAAATTGCAAAAAGAGGTGCTTTAGTCAGTCGATAATTTTTTTAGCCTTGCGTGAATTTTTTTAAGCTCTAAATTATATGCCGAACCACTTGAAGATTTCTTTCTTGAAAGATTTTTATTTAAATTGCCTTTGTCTGTAGAGGATTTAACTTTCATGTATGCATCTCTAAAAGGAACGCCTGATTGAACTAATTCATAAGCTTGATCTGTCATTAACATCCCATCATCTATACATTCTTTAGATCGGGATGCGTTGATTTTGATCGAGCGAATGAGCTCGGGAACTAATTGCAATGTGTTAATGGCGCAATGCAGGGAGTAAACCATAGATCTTTTTGTTAATTGAAGATCACGATGGTAGCCACTGGGCAAAGAGATTAAGTTTTCTAACTCTGTATAGTGGCCAGCTACAATTGAATAGTTTGCTCTCATCAGTTCAATCACGTCTGGATTAGATTTATTTGGCATAATTGAGGAGCCTGTTAAGTATTGAGAACCTAGGCTTAATAGGTTGAATTCTTGGGTCAGAAATATACTCATATCCCAAGAAAACTTTCGCACATCCAACAAGGGTTGTTTTAAGGCTCCTATCATCTCTAGCTCAAATTTACCTCTGCTATTTTGAACATATAAACTATTTAACTGCTTTCTTTTAAAGTTTAATTTTTTTGTTGAGACATCTCTTTTAATAGGAAGATTCACTCCATAACCTGCGGCTGTACCTAGCGGATTTATATTCATCCATGAGCGAGTATTTTCAAGCAACTCAGCATTATCAGTAAATGACTCAGCAAAGGCGCTAAACCACAGACCCCATGTAGATGGCATTGCTCGCTGTAAATGAGTGTAGCCAGGCATTGGATCGACAGAATGCTTGAGGGCCTTATCTAAAAAAACTTTAGCTATCTTGATATTTGCTACTTGCACTTCGTGTAATTTAGCTTGAGCATAAAGCCTCATTGCAACCATCACCTGATCATTTCTGCTTCTTCCTGTATGAATTTTCTTTCCTATGGGGCCCAATTCTTTGATTAAGAAATCTTCAATGGCTGAATGGCAATCTTCATACTTTGCCGTCAGCTTATATTTTTTTGCTTTAAACAATTTAGCAAGCTTATTCAATGAGGTAATAATTTTTTTACATTCCGTAGCATTTAAAACTTTTATTTCTTTTAGCTCGAGTGCATGAGCGATTGATGCCTCAATATCAAAAATAAACAGCTCCTGATCCAGCACAATATCCTCACCAGATAAAAAATTATCAATTGCAGAGTTATTACCTTTTAAATTTTGGTCCCAAATTTTCATGATTTTATAATTCCTAAATTATCCTTCCATCCAAATGCACTGTTTAAATTTTGAATTGCTTGAGTTGCTGCTCCTTTTAAAAGATTATCAAGTGCGCAGCAAAAAGTCAGCCTATTGGCTTCTGTATCAACTTCAAAACCACCAATGATTACCTCTGAAATACTTGTTACCTCATGAAGAGTTGGCACGGTATCGCAAACTTTTATAAGCTCTTTGTCTTGATAAAAATCTTGGAAAATCTTAATCGCGTCTTTGGCAGCCATCGGCTCAAGAAGTGTAAAGTTCCCTGTCATCATAATACCTCTAAAAAATTCTCCAACATGAGGTGTAAAAAAAACATTGGAGTAGCTATGAGCTTTCACCTCTTGTTCATGCAAATGAGATACCAGTGCATACGGAATAATATTTTCTCTAAGCAGTTCTTTATTATTTCTAGGGTTTGGAGAAGCCCCAGCTCCACTGTATCCGGAAATACCAAATAAATTAGCTGGACCATCTAGCTGGGCCATAAGTGGAGCAAGCATGAATTGCATTGCTGATGCATAACACCCAGGGTTGCTGATCCTTGATGAGTGCGCTGGACCAGAAAGCTCTGGAATTCTGTACTCCCAATCATCATCAAATCGATGATCTGAACTAATATCAATCAAAATAGCCTCAGGATTATATTGATGTATAAAATCTACATAAGGCTTAGATTCATTGTTTGGCAATGCAAGAATGAATGCATCCTCATCAGCAAGAATAAGATTTTTAAGGTTTAAGTCTTTATATATTAATGAATTTTCTAATTTGGGTTCTAGAGGTTCGCCTGCCTTTGATGAAGAGTAGATTGAAACCACTTCTAATTGCTTGTGTTGTTCTAACAAAAGTAATATCTCTTGGCCAACATAACCTCTGCCACCCAATAAACCTATTTTTTTAATATCCATTTAATTTACGCTCTTTGGTTTTTTTAGGGCAAATTCGATACAGTCTTTAAGCACGCCGTAATCCGAGATACCAATCCAAAAAATATGCCAGTCTTGTTGTTTCTGGCATCCCTCACAAATTGATGTATAAAACTTATTGATAGGATTGTTCGCTCGAGATCGCCAAAATACCTGTGGGTAGACTTTGCGCATTTCATGCCATATGCCAGCACCCAAACCTTCTCCCTTTGCTTCAGGAATGACTCCAAATTTATCCATATATGGGATTGAAAATTCATTTGAAATAGCAATGGTTGCTCGCCTGCATGAAGTCATAAATATTTGCAGATGATCGGATTCATCAAAAAAACTATTCACCAAGCTGCCATCAAATGAAGACTCGATAATTAATTTAAATTGCTTTTCAATTAGCGGGTCTGGTAATGCGTGTTGACTCACGCTATAGCCATGTTTAACCATTGTTCCTGAACCTGAGTCAGTAAACAGCTCTTTGGGGAGGTTGATAGGTTGAGTAATAGATACAGAGGCAGTTTTTGGTAAGTGGTCTAATAAATTTTTAATTTGTTCTAACTTAAGTTTCATGCCTGAATGAAGCCAGCTTTGCTCCATTAGATCTTGGTATTCTAGTGCTAAATTAATTGTTGTAATCAACTGGTCTGATTCATCAAAAATTCCACCTGTTTCAGATAAAAAGATAGCCTTGTAAGGTTTAATTGCTTTGACAAGCTCAACAGTTGCTATGTCAGCATTGATATTAAGCATCTCATCATCTTTATATCCAATTGGAGCAATCACAGGAATAGCGTCTGACTCTAGAATATTGCTCACCAAATCCTCATTTACAGATTGAATTTCTCCGACAAAACCAAGTTCTGGTTTGGCAATTTTGCACTCAAAAATTTTTGATGTTAATCCTTGAGCCTTGGCACCTTGAGACTGCAAAGCTTCAACAATTAATTGATTGGTTTTACAAAACACTGATTGAGCTACATCTCTTACTTCAGCCGAGGTAACTCTTTGCCCATCAATAAAAGAAAAAGCTACCTTGTCTTGATCCAATGCCTCTGAAAGCATCGGACCTGCCCCGTGCAATATCACAGGCTTTAAACCTACTTGATCTAGAAAAACCAATGAAGCAATTAAGTTATCTAGGTCATTTTTAATAACTGAGCCACCAACTTTAATCACTGCAAAACGTTGCTCTGGTGAAGAGAACTTTTCAATGTATTTTTTAATTTCTTTTTCAGAACCAATGGCTCCTAAAAGTTTTAAAATTGTTTCTTTAATAAATTGGTTTGAAGGGCTGCTCATTGAACTATACGTTTGTAAGTAGTTAATGCTGAACTTAATTGCTCCAAAGCCACTGATTCATTTGGTTGATGCGCGTCAGCAATATCCCCAGGCCCAAAAACAATAGCTTGATATCCAGCTTCACTAAATAAGGCAGCTTCGGTCCAAAAGTTTACAGGTGGAGAAAGTTTTAAATCTAAGGCATTTGCAAATGCTTCCAAACTTTCAATATCACCAAAAGCTGGCAATGAAGGGGCAATAAAGCCAGGTGTAAACTTAGAACTTTTTGAGATAGATTGTGCTCTCAGGTCATCCAACAGCTCTTTTGCAGATTGCCCAGGAAGAGGCCTGAAACCAAACTTTACTTGAGCATGGTCAGCGATAATATTTGGCTTGATGCCTCCTTCAATTAAACCAAGGTTAAAAGCCAAGCCTTGCAAATCACCAATGGATTCTTTGTCATATGACTGAGCAGTTTTGAGAGCTGAACTTGCCCAATGGGAAAGCTTGTGAATTGCATTATCATTCATGGCTCTGTGATCTGAGCTATGCCCAGCAATGCCAAAAAATTCTTGGGTTCCTGTAACAATCCCTCTGTGACAAGTCACTGCCATATTTTGAGTGGGCTCCGAGACTATGATTCCTTCAAATACTGGTTTTGATTTAATAAATTCTTTGATACAGGTGCTTTGACCAGCCTCTTCATCAGTGGAAAAAAGAATTGCATAATGTTCTAAGCCCTGTTCAATTAAAGCAAGCATGCATGCAGCTGCTCCCTTAATATCACATGCGCCCAAACCAATTGCTCTTCCATCACTAATAATTAAGTTATGAGGGTCAGAGTTCCATCCTTCGCTTGCTGGAACGGTATCTAGATGAACATTGATAAGGTATTTTGGTGAGCCCTTTGATAAAAATATATTAAAAGATCCTTCTCCAAAATCAGAGATTTGTGGATCAAGAAAATCTAAAGAGTTAAGGTAATTAATGAGCCCTGATTGCTCAATGTTTCTTGGCGGGTTTGACGTATCAAAAGCAACTAGAGCCTTTAAATGCTTTAAACAAAGCTCTAGATCGGCATTCATTTTTTCTTATGGATGGATGACCAAGTCGATGTGCTTTGACCAATGAGCTTTATGAAGCCCTTAGATTCAGCTTCTGACCAAGTTGCAGATTGAGCATATGTGCCTTCTGGGCTCATCAAGATATTCTTTGACTTAACGGCCACTGCGTCAACTTTTCCAGGACTTAACTTCAAAGTTACCTCACCTGAAACAGTTTTTTGAGAATCAGTTAAAAATGCTTCTAAATTTTCTCTTAAAGGCTCAAAATAAAACCCTTTGTATACAAGGTTTACCCATTCTTGTCCTACCTCAGTTTTCACAGCATTTTGCTTATCTGTTAATACTGACTCCTCTAAAGCTCTATGAGCAGCCATAAGGATAGTGATCCCTGGAGCCTCAAATACAAACCGACCTTTTAATCCAATAATTGTATCGCTTGAAAAAACAGTGCGTCCAATACCAAATGATCCGCCCAAAGAATTCAAAGATCTTAAAAGATCAGCTCCTTGAACCCTTTTATCATTCAAAGAGAGAACTTTTCCTTTTGAAAATTTAATTTTTAAAGATTTAGTTTTCTTTGGATACTGGTGCGGAAGTTTGCAAAGCACAAAACTCTCATCAGAAGGTTCATCCCAAACATCAATCTCGCTCCCAGAAATTGTTGCCCCCATTAAATTCTCATTAACGCTATATTTCTTATGCATTGATGAAACCTTAAAGCCTTTTGCTTTTAAATAGTCCTCTTCATAACCTCTAACATTTTTAGTGATATTCTGAATCTCTCTAATTGGAGTGATGATGTTGTAATCTCCATGCGCTCGAATAGATAAGTCAAACCTAATTTGATCATTGCCCATCCCAGTGCAACCATGTGCAATATCTTTGGTATTAAGCTTTTGACATAATTTAATTGATTCTTTAACAATCAAATATCGGTCAGAACAAAGAGCGGGATATTTATTTTGATATAAGGCGCCTGATTGAATCAATGGAATTAAGATTTCAGACCATAAGCTTTTTTCAACATTAATATTGATATGTTTTTTTGCACCTAGCTCCTTAGCCCTTTTGGTAATGGCACGCTCTTCTTTCTCGGGAGTTCCCCCAGTATTTACAAACAAGGTATGAACCTCATAATCTTGATCGAGCAAGTATGGAATGCAGAAACTTGTGTCTAAACCACCAGAAAAAGCTAAAACAATTTTTTTATTCATTTGATTAATACCTATAAAATCTTAGTTAATATGGATTTTTGTACATGCTTTCTATTTGCCGCCTCTTTTACCGCCAAACAATAATCTGCATCCATGACCTCGTCAGAGGCTTTCACATTTCTTCTTAATGGAAGGCAGTGGCTAAAAACAGCATTATTGGTGAGACTCATTTTAGATTCATCAACAATAAAATGCTTGTATTGATCATTGTTGGCCATTTGCTTATTGGTTTTGCCATACAAATTTAAACAGCCCCAGCTTTTTGCATACACAATATCTGCTTGAGCATAAGAGCTCTCAATATCATAAGAAATATTAAATGAAGTACCTTCTTTGCTGCAATTATCTGTTGCAGCTCGAATATACCTTTCATCAAGATGGTATGCCTCAGAGGGGCAAAGAAGTTTTACGTTCATGCCAAACTTACTTGCAATCAAAAGACTTGAATTTGCTACCGCTGTATTTAGAGGTTTTGGGTGGTAAGTCCAAGTCAGGAGATATTCCTTACCTTGTAAATCACCAAAATGTTCCTGCAAAGTTAAAATATGTGCTAATTCTTGGCATGGATGTTCAATTGTTTCCATATTAACAACAGGCACAGAGGAATATTTAGCAATGCTATTAATTACTTGGTCTGTTCTATCAAGACTCCAATCTTCAAACTTCGGGAAAGCTCTGACAGCAATACAGTCACAATAAGAGGAAAGAACCTGTGCAACTTCTTTTATATGCTCTTCAGAATTACCATCCATTACAATCTTTTCATTAAACTCAATGGGCCAAGCATCTTTGCCTGGTTGAAGAATCACCGCGGTTCCTGAAAGCTCACTAATACCAATCTCAAAACTAGTTTTTGTTCTCAAAGAAGGGTTAAAAAATAACATTGCAACTGATTTATTCTTCAATAAAGGCTGATGTGGGTTTTTTTTGAGCTCGGATGCAAAATCAAGAATATCCTGGAGCTGCGTTCTTGACCAAGGATGTGTTGAGATAAAATGTTCCATCATGAATTATGAAATTGCACCATTGTTGGTGACTATTAAAGTGATCTAAGTTTTTGAGCAGGAATGGAAGAGTAAAAACCTTCTGGGCACAAGGGCGCAGATATGCGTGCGCTTAGAACTATAGCATCATGCGGAATTTGATTTTTATGCATTACTCTTTTCATAGAAAGCAAAGTATGCAAGAAAATAACGCTAAAACCAATATAAAAATCGAATTATAAAAAAAGGGGAGCTAAAAACTCCCCCTATAAACAGATATTGACTACTCTACTTGGTTCCTGATACTGATCCAGTTTGAGCTTTCAAGCTTCTTACTTTTTTAAATAAAGTACATTTTTGAGATTTCATATCAAAAGTAAAGCCATTAACTTTGCTCTTTGCATTAGCTATTTTTGAACAGCCCTCAACTGAAGAGTATTTTTTTGCTGTTTTTACAGCAAAAATTTTTCCCTGAATGGCATGATCTTCTTTTATAGTCATCTCAGCGCTGCTAACTGAGAATGGAATTGAGGTTAAAGCTATCATAAATATTATTTTTTTCATTATATTAATTCCTTATAAGTGTTGTTAAAAGTTATACGTATTTTTTATAATGTTGACAGTGTCAACATGTGCATTATATAGGTTTGAGTAGGCTCTAAGTCAAGTGTTGATAATCTAAATTTTATAACAATTGCTTGAGTTCAAAATCGTTGAGTTAAAATTCAATTCAGAAGATAATAATACTATGAGTACACTTAAAGAATTAATTTCAGAAGCTCACGCTATTGTGCCAAAAATATCATGTGAGGAATTTTCAAAGCGATCTGCGCAATATGTGCTAATTGATGTTAGAGAGGGAACCGAAATACTGGAAACAGGCATGCTTGATAATGCAATAAATATTCCTAGAGGGCTTATTGAGATGAAGCTTTCACCTGAAAGTGATGGGTTTAACGCAGATACCCCGGTAGTTGTTTACTGTGGAGGTGGAAGCAGAGCCTCCCTTGCTGGAAAGACACTTAAAGAGTCAGGTTTTACGTCTATTTATAACTTAGAAGGTGGATACAGAGGCTGGAAAGAATTTTCTAGTTAATCTAATTGAGGCAGCAAAGTTGCTAAATGTTCATGTGCAGCATTTTTATATTCCGGGCTTGATCCAGCCATGACCTCCCCTTTTACTGCACAACTTTCATATGCAGTTCGCCTTGCCTTAGGGTCTGAGAAATCTAATTCTATATTTAGTGGGTCATAAACTTTCTTGGTTGCTCCGCTTAATTTTAATTTGCAGTTAGCCCAGCTATAGGCATCAGGAACCAATCTTAATGGCAGCGGCCCATCAAATGAATGAAAAGCATTTGGATAAAGCTCAATGTTTGCATTTCCACTATTAGCATTTATTGTTGCAACCAAGTCCTTGCATGGTTGTGCGGGAGTCCAATTATCATCCTCGCCAATGTATATTTGCATGAGGCCTGTGTCCCATTCGTTTAAATCAGGTAATGCTAAACATCCTGGATACCACATAAGATATCCTGCATACGAAGCTCCAACCTTGTTGATTGATTTTTGCAGTGGCAACCATCCGTTAAATAAAGTTGCAGTTCCGCCAAGGCTCCAGCCTGCAGCATAAATTTTTTGATTGTTAATTCTTGGATCATCCCATAGCAAGTTAAGGCTCATGGCCATGTCATAAATAACAGTTTCACTAGTAACGTTTATTTGATTGCCTACAGTGCTATCGACGCCTCGAGAATCAAACGGATGCATTGCGAAAACAATAAAACCAGCTTGACGAATTTGCTCTAAGTATTTTAAGTGATGAGCTCGCCAATTTGATGAGCCGTGAGAGGCAACAACAGCAGGATATTGTTTTGCCGAGTCATAATTGTCAGGAAAATGCAGCACTCCAAATATTTCTATATTTTTCTGGTCCTTTAAAACATCTTCATTAAATATATTTTCAAAACCCAATATATTTTTAGAGGTGTAATTAATTTTTTCAGTGAGGTAGGTTGGCTTAATCTCAGAGGATTGTGCGCAGCTGAAAAGAAATAGAAGAAGAGAAGTAATTTGAATAAATTTCATTCAATAATTCTACCAAAAAAAAGGAGGGCTAATGCCCTCCTTTTCAAAAATGTACTATTGGTATTACCAGTAATAACCAACTCTAATACCATACTGAGATGGGGCTGAATAAGCGCCTCTAGGATTGCCTGCCTCTACACCTCTAAACCATGCTACTTCTTCATCTGTAACGTTATAAGCATAAGCTTGAACATAGTAAGATGAATCACCAGCTGGTTTGTATGTAACAGTTAGATCAACCATGCCCCAACTTCCTCTTTGATCACCAAATTCATCAACTGAATCTGCGAAGTATCCAGGAAGATCAACAAAGCTATCCCCAACGCCAGTTCCGTAACCGCCTGGATCATTAACGTGCTTGTCTGCGTTCCAGATAGTTAGATAATCATCTGCCTGCCAATGATAATTAATCGAAGGGGCCAGAGTTCCCATGGTACCTAGATTAAATGTATGCTCATATCTAATTGTAAAAGCTAAATTGGGTGAGTAAGGTGTCTCGTTTCCTTTCAAGTTCACGGCATTTTCTGGAACATTAGCAATGGAAGCTCCATAATCAGGTCTGCCAAATTGAGCGTCTTGGCCATAGTACCATTGAGTAATAAAATCAGAAGTAACTTCTGAGTCCATTTGAGTGACCCAACCGCTTAACTTACCACCTTGGTATGGGATGTAATCAAATTCAAACTCTAGTCCACTCATTTCTTGCTTGCCAAAGTTTTGAGTTCCCCAAATAGTAACTATTTGAACGACATCAACCAACCCGCCTGATTCTCGGTCAAATTCTTGGGCATTTCTTGAATCCACTGGAACATTTCCAGTAAATTGCTTGCCATCATATTGAGTTTGATAATAATTCAATGCAACCTTCAATCTGTTTTCTAGATATGAAGCTTTGTATCCCATCTCAAAAGTTAGAGCTTCTTCAGGACCATAAGATGTATTTACAACAGAACCAGGACCTTCTGGATGAAGTGAATCAGCACCTCTAAGGTAGACATCAGTAATGCTTCCTGCCTTGTAGCCTGTAGCAAGATATCCATAGACGAATGCAGTATCTGAAAGATCGTAATCAAGACCTAGTCTCCAATCAAAATTATGATAGGTTTTAGCAACATCATTTGATGTGGTTTGAACCATACATCCAGTGCCACCAAAGTATGGGCCGCCACCGTATGGGCCGCCTCCAGCTTCACAATTAACACCAGCGTAAAGCCCGCCTGCTACATGGAAGTTAGGAGCCAATGCGTTAAGTTGAGGCAACCATTGGAATCTATTGCCCCATATTTCAGTACTTGTGTAACAACTATTCCAAACAGAACAATCATAATTTTTACCACCAACATCTGACTTTTCTTCTTCTGTGTACCTAGCACCAAAAGTAAAGAACAAATCATCGCTGATTGCATAAGTTGCTTGTCCAAATAATGCCTTAGCTTCAATCACCCTATTTGGTTGATCAAATATACTATCGCCGTTAAGTGTTGCATGGAAATAAGCAAGCATATCGTTATCCTCTTCCATATAGAAAGCACCAATAACCCATGCCAGATCATCTGATTTATTGCTTAATTCAATATCAACAACAGTTGACTCGGCTGTGTAGTCTTCAATCACAAAAGCCATGTCATAAGCATAGTTAGCGCCGCCATCAGTATCCCATTGAGAGTACTGAGTTAAATTTTGTCTGCCAACCTTTACTTTAAGATCATAATCACCAAGATCTTTATTATATATTGCTCTGATAGATTCAATCTCTATATCTAAAACACCCGGAACATTTACATATGATGTGTATCTATTTTCAGTTCCTTGAATATCTTTACATGTATTTGCAGGGTAAACAGCTGGATCACCCATGGTTTTTCCACTTCGTTTAGCCATCATTTCACATGCATAAGTGTTTTGCCATCCAGCACCATCATCTTGAAAAACTTCGTATTGAACATTTAAATCACTTGTATCGTCTATCACGTATAAAGCGCTCAAGCGATATGCATGATTATCTACGTTGTTGTAAAAATCTGAGGGGTCAGCTTTTACCTTGGTTGCAAATGGAACTCCGATTTGCCAACCTGGATCAGCCCAACATCCTGCCTGCCACGATTGACAACCCCAGTACCAAGCATGGTCTGTATTTGTAGATTTTTGGCTTTGATCAGTTATAACTCCACCATTAGCAATTTGATCTCTAACATCTTGTGGCAAGAACCTGTGATCAGGCTGAGAACCATCATAATATCCATTTAAATATGAATCTTTAGTTTGATCTGAAAAAGCAAGTCTTATTGCAAATCTTTCGGTGATTGGCAGATTGTAGTGCCCTTGAACGCCCTGCTCGTTAAACCTTCCGGCATTAACAATAATGGAACCGCCTTGTGTATCTAAATTTGGCTTTGCTGTAATTATGTTTAATGATCCTACGATTGAGTTTCTTCCATATAAAGTTCCTTGAGGACCTCTTGAAAGTTCAGCCCTTTCCAGGTCAAACATCAATGCTGCTGCAGCTTGAGGTCTTGATACATACAAACCATCAACATGAATACCTACGGCTGGGTCACCAACCTCAGTTACATTGTTAGAACGAACACCGCGGAGCGTAATAATAGGAGCCGAGCTATCTGTCATATTTTGGATAGATAATCCAGGCAATGAATAACTCAAGTCCTTAATATTGCTAATACCGTATTTTGTAAGTTCTTCTTGAGATACAGCAGAAACTGCAATTGGCGTTTCCATAATATTAGTTTCACGTCTAGTAGCTGTAACTATAACGTCTTCAATTCCTTGTGACTCGGAATATGAACTGGATGAATCATATTCAGCTACTTCAATGGCCCTTTCTTGTAACTGAGAAGATTCGCTAGATGAATTTTGATCTGCAGTGTCTATGTCCATAGGAGCTACAGGATTGTCTGCCATTACCATCATAGGTAAGACTAATAAGGATAGTTTGATAAATTTCATTATTTTCCCCAATAATTTAGATGTATACACTTTAGGATTATCAATAAATTGACAAGGTTGTCAAGTTTAAGCAGGTTGAAGCTTATAATTGAATAATTTAAAAATAGTTTTTTAAAAGACAAAAAAAAGGAGGGTACAAATACCCTCCTTTTTTAACCTTAAATACTTATCTTTTTACTCTTGTCATCAAGTGGTCTGAGTGATTCATTACATCCAACTTGAGATCAGCAATCCTTTCCTCATGAATTGCAGACAATGCTTCTACTTTTTTACCCCAATCTGCATAACTGTCATAGCCACAGTAGAAATTCCATGTAAGCTCAGGACCCCAGAAATGCTCAGCCAAATTACAGCCTCCAAATGCTTCGTTATAAACATCAAACAAAATCTTAGCATTTGCTCGTCGCTCATTGTCTGTTAGGTATGGTCCAAAAGAATATTTAGCCTCTAATACATAGTTTGAGGGCGTAGTTAGGTTCCTCTCAACTACTGCAACTATATTATCTGTATGGTCTCCAAATAATTGCCTTGCCCCTCCCGCCACTGGATCATTTGAGTCATTAATTTTTGCAAACTGATCCCAATCGTCAAAGTAGCAGTAAGTCATAAATGATCTGCCCCCACCAAACTGATGCCTAAGCATGCCGCAAGAGTTGTAACCATTCTCTTCCAGGGTTGCAATATTTTCTAAGAGAGATTTTTTTAACCTTTCTGGGTTGCCACCTGCTGGTTGGGTGTATGTTGAGATATAGACAAAGTTGTTTTCATGCATGGCTGCATGCATTTCACCTTCTTCATGATGGGCCGCATAGGTTGTCAATGAGAATGCCAAGACAAGGGTTGAAAATAAAAATTTCATAATAGCTCCTAAATAGTTTATTAAATTACGTTAAAACAATGGACGTAAATATGCAAATTGCTTTAGGTAGTATAAATCTACTATTAGGTGCTATTATACCCCCCATGGGTATAAAGATTATTTCAATGGTATTGATCCTGTTTTCAACTGTCAACATAGAATCAAGACCAATTTCATACTCTGGCGGCTCAACATTAATGCTTTTATCAAACAGCTTGAGTGATTCAATTTACTATCATTACTCTCCAACCTATAAATACTCAATGGGAGTTGAGTTTGTAAAAAATAAACCTTTAATAAATGAATATGTAAATTTTAGATTTACATATCTTTTAAATAGAAATAACACGCCAAACTCGCAAAGAAATTTATACATGCAATCAGGGGTTTCCTCGAATGGACTAGACAATTTTTTTTACGGGATTCATGGTGATTGGGAGACTAGAAGATTATTTGCTGGATTTGGTATTAAAAAAACTGAGGCCAAAGTCTTGAACTATAAAGAAGAATTTCTTCAACTGGGTTTTGCTCCCTATGTTGGTGCCTATGGTGATCTGCACACATGGTTAATGATTAAAACTAAAAAAAATTCTGCAACTGACACTTCAACCACCTACCCAGTAATAAAGTTTTTTAAAGGCAATGCTCTTTTTGAAGTTGGCTATAACAATTCTTCAGAATGGGATGTTCACCTCATGTATAGACTATAAGGAGATAAAATGAAAAACCTGTACTTATGTTGTTTAATAGCTTGTTCACTTGTTGTACTCGCCGCGGAAGAGTCAATGCATCAAATGCATGATCATGAAGGACACCTTCATGACACAATGGTAGATGGAAGTCTGCTAAAAGTTAATCCTGTGAGATTTGATAATTTTGTTAGCAAATTAACAGAAGCTCAAGTTGCAATTATCAGTGTCAATGGAATGGTGTGTGATTTTTGCGCAAGAGGCATTGCGAAAACATTTAAAAAAGATCGCGCTGTAACAAAGGTAGATGTAGATTTAGCTGGAGGCAAAGTATTTGTTGCCTATAAAATTAATGCAAAAATAGACTTCGAAGATATCAAAGAAAAGATTCTATCAAATGGTCAAAATGCAACCAATCTTCAGGTTATAAAGATCTGAAAATGGCTCAAAAATTAAAAACCCAGGACGATACAGCTAACTTTGTATCATTATTTGCCTCCTCTTCAACTTTAATATGTTGTGCATTGCCCGCAATATTTGTAGCCCTTGGAGCCGGTGCTAGTTTTGCAAGTTTAGTTTCAACTTTTCCATTTTTAATCGTGTTGTCTCAATATAAAATATATATCAGCTTCACTGCTCTAACCATGCTTGCGATTGCTGGGATTATTAACTATAGAACCTACTTCATGCCATGCCCTGCAGATCCAGAGCTTGGTCGCCTATGCTTACAAACACGACAAAGATCTCGCATGCTGTATTATCTTTCTTCAGCTATCTTTATATTTGCTTCTGTTTTTACATACGTAATTCCAAATTTTTTGTAAGCCATGAAACATCCAAATCACTCAAATCAAATCTCAAACCTAAAAAGAATTGAAGGGCAAATCAGGGGCATTCAATCAATGATTGATGAGGGTAAGTATTGCGTGGATATCCTCAATCAAATTAAGGCAGTGAAAAATGCAATTACATCGGTTGAAGGTAAAATTCTTAAATCTCATCTAAAAGCTTGCGTTAAAGACTCTCTTATCAGCAATGATTCATTCGATGATAAAGTTGAAGAAATAATCAAAATGCTTAAAAGATGAAGCTTGCAATAAGATCAATTCATAAATATTTAAGCTTGTTTATTTCATTGCAGTTATTGCTTTGGACTATCTCCGGAATTTATTTTGCTTATAACAAAATAGAAATGATCAGGGGCGAAGATTTAAGAACATTACAAAACAAAGATGTGCCGATAAATCTTGCTGA
>Ga0209661_1000078_pt1 | contig 58514 bp, 65 predicted proteins | sample SaaInlV_120m_DNA_2_FD_184660 | JGI IMG/M metagenome (GOLD analysis project Ga0209661, IMG submission 184660) | Marine microbial communities from expanding oxygen minimum zones in the Saanich Inlet - SI072_LV_120m_DNA (SPAdes) (version 2) | ecosystem: Environmental > Aquatic > Marine > Intertidal... | reverse complement strand
GCTGAAGATCTGATGCTTATTGAATAATGGTGGAGCTACGCGGGATCGAACCGCGGACCCCCTGCTTGCAAAGCAGGTGCTCTCCCAGCTGAGCTATAGCCCCACACGAGCTGATAATTGTACAAGATATCTTTTTCTGTGCAACAAAGTTTTTTTATAGACGATCAAGGACTCTCAATGAGCAGATTAAAGCCATTACACAAAATACATAAGCAGCTAGGAATAAGAATTTACTCAAGTTTTAGAAGTTGAAATAGAAATGATAATGATTGCTTGTTACCAGCTCTTAGGAAAGATGGTTCCTCAAAGGAGGCTACCTTAAACCCTGCGTTCTCGTTCTAGGGAACACGCTTGAAGGGTTCAGGGAGTAAAGCTACCACAACTTTTTATTGGTAGCCCCCAGTGAGAAATTAGTTAAAACTTATAACTGAACCCAAGTTTAAATGTTTGGGGTTTCTGAGATCTTGCGCCGTTTTTTGGAGAGCGAGCTGCTATATCTTCATGATCAGCTACATTTTCTAAAACTCCATACACATCAAGATTTTCATTCACTCTTTTGCGAAGACTTAAATCAATATAACTATAGGCTTCTATACTTTCATAAATTCCGCACGCAGCTGATGAGCATGTTCTTCCATGGTCTGCTAATCTAAGATATCCACTCCACCCACTCTCAGTGACAAACCCAGCATTAATAGCAAGCACAGAGCTTGGGATGTATGGCACATCATCACCTGAGGCAACGGTTCCAAAATAATCACTATCGAAGCTATTATCAAAGGTTGCATCAGTCGACGTATAAGTGAGGGCTATTGGATAGCTAATACCATTATTCCCCTCGACAACCCATGATGAAGCAACCTCTAAACCAGAAACATCAACCTCCCCGCCGCTGAATGTATCTCCAGGATCACAATCTCCGCCACTTGAATTGGTGCAAGTTCCAACTAGGTTTGCATAGTCGCTAGCAAAATATATTATCTCTACTGCAGTCATGCCCTTGTTATATCTAAAACCTAACTCCATATTGTCCGCTTCTTCAGCATCACCATTAAAGACTGGTGACATTCCCTGATGAAATCCAGCTATCAGCTTAAGGTTTTCATTCACATCATAGGTTGCACCAAAACCAGTGGTTGAATAATCTCCGCTTGATTTCTTGTTGTCATATTTTGCATCTTTGACTATTCGTGTGGGCTTGCCATCACTCCATCTATTTTCTACCTTGTCATAATCTTCAGATCTGTAACCAATGGTAATTGCAAGCTTATCCATAGTAATAGTATCTTGAAAGAAATATGAGCTAGCATCAGTTTCTCTTAACCTATTGTTGCTTCCTGTCCAGCCAGTGCTACAAGGAGACAAAGCAGAATTTACACCAGACGCACTTTGGTCAAAGCATTCATAATTCTGTAGCCTGCTTTCAGAATCTTCCATGTCTCTATATCCAAAAGTTAGGTCATGGTTTCCAATATTGGTAGAAATCTGAAATTGAAATCCTTCATTGGTATAGAACCTATTGTTGTGTTTAAGCTTTACTTGCACATCTCTTGTGCCATCTAAAATACCTTGCGCATCTGAATTGCCAGCATTTGCTGCCTCAATTACATTGTTGATGCCATTGCTTATTCCAAATGCTTTTTTATTATTTGCCTTATCAACTTTGAACCAATCCCTGTGATAATCATTGCTCCAAGAAGTTGCAATAATATCAACATCTCCAAATGAACCTTTGTAAGTAAGAGATTGCTGCTCACCATCGTTGTTCATGACATCGTATTGAGTCATTCTATAACGCATTCTTGGATTTTTATTAAAGCTTGCTTGAGAAAGACCAATGTATGTTTGATCAGAGGTTTCTTCAAGATCCAACAGTTTTAACGTTACTTCATGGTTGCCAGATGTATACCTAAACTTGGCCAGTAAATCAGATTTATCAAAACCAGTATCGCCACCAACGTTAGCAATGGAGTCAAAACCATCAGTTGAATGCTCATGGACTTCTACCATGGCTCCAAAAGCACCATTGTCGCCCCCAACTACAGCGTGGGTTCTCATCATACTGTTATCGCCAAATTCTTGAGTAAGTTCTCCTCTCCCATCAGTCGGAATTGGTGTACTAATCATATTTAGGGCTCCACCAATAGTGCTTGGACCCTGAGTAATAGCTGAAGGACCCTTAAGAACCTCAACAGCATGCACCCTTCCAGTCGTTGGAAAATAGTAAGCTGAGGCTGAGGTATAGGGTGCTGGAGCAACCAAAACGCCATCTTCCATAATAGTGATCTTTGAGGATCTATCTAAACTTGTTCCTCGAATTGATATATTGGGTCTGAGACCATATCCATCTTCTGTTCTAAAAAATACGCCTGGTACGGCAGATAAGATTTTATGAATGTCTGTATCTATGGTTTTTTCAAGATCAGCATTAGAAATAACTGTTCCTGAGCCTGCAATCTTTCTTGCGTCTACTTTTGTACCAATAATACGAACTGACTCGATGCGTTCGATATCGTACTCAACAGCAAATGCTGGAACAAAAAATAGGATTGAGAGCAATCCCATGACTAAAAAATTTATTTTTGTCTGCGTATTAGGCCAATCACTTTCCATCTTGCTCTCCTTGAGAAAAACTCAAGAAGACAAATGGTCTAATTGAGAATGATAATGATAATCATTCTCATTTGTAAAAGCAAGATTTTTACTTAGTTATTTCCTTTAATTGCAAAATAAGCGCCTAAGGCAAATAGGAAAATCTGCTCACTCATGAATAATTTTTGCGTAATAAACCAATCCGAATGAGCTAAATAAAATGCACCAGTCATAATTACTAGTACAGCTCCTCCTCCAAGTCGAGTTATTAAATGTCCAACCCCGCCGAGGAAACCTCCAAGTATAACTGCGGCACCAGCTCCAACCTCTCCCACTGCAACAAGGCTAGCTACAATCTCTGGAGCACCGATGCCCATACTCTCAAACCATGTAACCATATTCCCAGGAGGTAAAGGAAATTTTCCTAAACCATGAAGAATAAATGAAACGCCTAAAACTAATCTGAGAATCCATGGGGCTAATCCCTCAAATGGTCTAGCAACGCTATCTAAATAATTTGAAATGCTCATATAATCTCCGTTTATAATTATTGTATCTGAAGTGCAAAATAAATTGTAAAATTCTAACCGTCATAATTAATCAATAAATCAAAGAGAGAAACATATGTTTAATCCATTGAAAATGGCTGGTGACATGAAGGGCATGGAAAAAATGCTCAAACCAGCCCTAGAAAAATTCATGCAAGAATCTGGTTTTGTAAAAGAATCTGAGCTAAAAAAGCTTGAAAAAAGAATAGCGGAGCTTGAATTAAAACTAAAGGATTAGTTAGTTCTGGTCATAATAAAATAAGCGCTCTATATCCTCCTCGCTTGTGGATTCTCCATACTGAATTTCAATAATATGGCAATTGGAATCGCTAGGGTTTATTAGTTGATGCCATTCACCTTGTTTTACATGGAATACTTCCTCTGTTCCCAGATTTGTTTCGCTAATATCCTCAGGCCCAGAGAGGCTATGTTTTACAAGGCAAGAGCCTTTGCTTATAAACCATATTTCATTTCGGTATTGATGCCTCTGGAATGACATCCCTTTACCAGCCTCAAGAATAAGCTCTTTGAGCTTGACGCGATGATCTTGAAATAAATTATAAAATTTACCCCAGACTCTATCCTCATTTTCAAATTGCCAATCTTTTAAAATACTGCTGGATGAATTCATTTTGTGCTCTCCCCCAACACCAAATAAAAAAGTAATACCTTGAACGTTCATTTCAGGAATATTTTCTGCTTTTCTATCGCCACCATTACAAAAAATAATTTCATCTTGAGGGTATGCAGTTTTAATTTTCTCTAAGGCGGCACAACAGCTGCCCAGTGCATCATCATCAAAAGCTACAACCTCATTTACAATTTCAAGGCTAGAGACAATAATTTCACGCTCATGAAAAGGCATAAAAAATTTACCTTTTTTATTGGCCAACCAATTATCACTATTTAAAGCAACGACAAGATAATCACCCTTTTCTTTTGCTGCCTTAAAATATTCTATGTGCCCTGAATGAATTGGGTCAAAGCCTCCGCTAACTACTACTATTTTGATCTTGGTTTCCTCCAGATGATCGATTATACAATCTTCAATTGAATAGATGCAGGGTTTACTAAAACTTAATTAACGGGTTGTAACTAACTTTTTCTGGAATTTGGTCTGCGCCAGGAACATTTCGAGCTATTAAAAATGGTTTGAGCGCTTCAATTGCCTTGGGTTCATCAAAGTGGCCAATATTTGGATGAAGATGGTGAATAAAGTGCAGCTGCATTGAATGATTAAGATATCTTGGCATCCAGTGAGACCAAAATCGAGTATTCATATATCTCCCAGTTGAAGTTCCTAGATGTGGATAATAAGAGAAAAATACTGTGGTGTAGACACTTCCTACCTTAGCAGGCAGCCACCACAACAACAGAGTTTCAAATGGAAAAATAATAACCAGAACTAATGGCGCTAATTTATAAAATAGTGCAATCGGAATTGCTTGATGAAATGAATTCAGAAATGCCTTATCGTTCGCAAACACATCAAGATACTTATCAAATTGTAATGTTGAGCCATCTAAAACATTTTTTATAACCTTGAGCACAGAAGTGTTGTGCGCATTAATATAGTCAGGATCTTTTTTTTGATCATTGGTATACGCGTGATGTTTCATATGTGTGATCCTTAAAATATGATAAGGAAACTTCAAAGTAACAAGTGTGATGTGACCAACTAGACTATCAAGCCATCTGAGTTTGGGATTGCCTCTAGAATAATTACCATGTTGAGCCTCATGTGAGGGCAAGTAGGCAAAACATGCGCATAGACTTGCAATCAAAAACCCTGCCCATAAATCCAAAAAACCATTCAAAACCAATGGCCATAAAGAAAGCCAGATAGCAGCCTGTCCCAAGCCAATTAGCATCATTTCCCACTGGAATCTTTGAGAAAAGCTTTTAGCAATTGCTTTTTCTTTCTCAAATGAAAACTCTGCGGCAATTTCTGGTAATTCTCTCAAAGCCAAACCCCTCTAATCTTTGCAACAAGGCCTATTAGAGCCCCTAATCCAAAAGCTAATACCCAAATATATGGAGTGCCACTGAGTAAAGTAAATTTTTCAAGCATTGCATTAAGGATGCTGCCTAGAAAAATCAAGCCAAACCAAAATTTACCCCAATTAGAAATATGATTTAAGAGTTTTTCTATTAACATATGCAGCTAATTATGCTCCCTCATGTGATATTTTTTCATTATTATTTTGCAAGGGAATTCTGCTGTATTGCGTGAAGCTTAATATCAAATATTAGCGCAGAATTGGGAGGAATTGTTGGCCTTCCTTCTTCTCCATATGCCATATCTGGATGAATAAACACTCTCCAAAAATCACCTTCTTGCATTCGAGAGATCAACTTTTGACATCCGGGAATTAATTGCGAAAGTTGAATAGTTAATGGTTCTCCAATTTCTATTGAGCTCCAAAAAATAGATCCATCCATAAGGGTCCCATGGAAATCTGCAGTAATAATATCTGTAAGTTTTGGCGTCGGCGTGTTTTCTTGCGATGACTTCAAAACAACATATTGAAGGCCGGGCTCAATTTCAACAACGCTAGAGTCAAGTAAATTATTTTCTAGAAATACTTCACTTTGCTGCAAATTAATTTCTAAATTTGATTCAGGGCTGCACGAAGTAATTAAAAAAATTGAGCTCAAAATAATGCTTATGTTTTTCATATACCAAGTATGCCAAAATTTAACTAAACTTGTTTTTGCTTTAAGGCTTTGAAGAAAGCTTCAAAATGCAAAGCTCCCATACCTCATCTAGATATCCAATAAACTCAATCCATTTATTTAATTTTTCTTGATTAAAAAGCTCTGCATTCAAACAGTAGCCAATAGATAGCTCATTTATCTCTTTTTCATTCAGCTCAAAGTTCTTTACTAGTGATGCAATATCAAAACATGGATGGTTCATTCCAGCATATTCCCAATCTAAAAAGTAAAATGCATCATTCCACAGGATATTCTTTTTATGCAGATCATTGTGTGACAAAACTTTAGATACATCATCTTGTAAAAGATCATTATATAAGTTTGATGCCTTATTAAATAAGTCCGCATCCGAAGTATGCTCAAGCAAGCCATGATAGAGATTCATTGAGTTAGAAAAGATATCTGCCGAATGCTCTGGAATAGCTATGCTATGAATAGTTCTAAGGGATTTGCCTAAAGAGCGCATGGATTGCTTTGTATCGGTTGTATGAAAAGTAGCTTCTTGCCCTTGAACATACTCCCATATTGATATTCCATTTGTTGGATCAACATAAAGAGCTTTTGGAGCTATATCTAAATATTGAATGTTTTTAAGAAGCGTGAATTCATTCTGTCGATCAATTACTAAACTAGCAGCACATAAAGAATCAAGCCTTATAACAGCATTGAGGTTATTAAAAGTGCATAAAAAAACTTCAGAGATAGCGCTCCTTGATAGCTTATACCCAAGGACAAACTCTCCAGGGATAGAGGCAATTCTCTCAGTTAGAGATAACACTTTGCCCTTCTCTAATTTTGTTCCAAGATTGATAGCCGAAGAATATTATTACTAAATAGGTTGCAAATAATACAGCTGAAAGCCAAAGATCTCTTTCGATAAAGAGAAAAATTGAGGTTGCATCGATAACAAACCAATAAATCCAGTTTTCAAGAAGTTTTTTAGCAACCATGTAAGTTGCAACAACTGCCCCCCAGGTAACCAATGCATCAAAAAATGGTAGTGCTCCATCGGTGTATCTTTTTAATAAAAAGCTAGATAAAAGAGCAAGCGCTAAAATAAATACTATAGCTGTTAAGTGCTTATATTTACTCCAAGTATTAACAATAAAAAAATTATTGTTTAAATTGCTTGCCCTCCACTGTGACCAACCATATATACCCATTGCTACATAAAAAACTTGCAGGCAGGCTTCCATGTACAACCCAGTTGCCTGCATGATAAAAAAATATAAAACAGAACTAATAATGCCAGCCCCCCAGCACCAAATATTTTGCCTAACTGCTAAGACCAGATATAAAATTGCAAAAATGACAGCGGTAATTTCTAACCAATTCTGCACAATAAAATCAGAAATCATATCGAATAGAGAACCCTATGTTCCTTGGGTCACCATGCCTTTCATACAATGTATCAATAAAGTTTGGAGCTTCATTGCCAAAGTAAAAACCTCGAACAGAATAATATTCATCAAAAACATTTCTTGCCCATAATTCATAACTCCAATTATTTTTTACATACCCTAGGTTTAGGTTGGTAAGCACATAAGACTTAGATTTATTATTATGAGAATCACTATAATAAAAACTGCTTTTGCCGGTGAAATCAATTGCTAGGTATGTATCTGAAGTTGGTGCCCAATTTAATCCCAGTGCATAACTTTTCTCAGGAGCATGGGCTTGCGCGCGACCCTCAAGGTCTTGTCTAGATTGCCAATTCTTAATTTCAGTTTTTAGCATCCCTAAATTCAAGAATGCTGATAAAGACTCCCTAATGTCTATGTCCATATTTATTTCCAAGCCGTGGTTTACTCCCTCAGCTGCATTTTGGGTTAAAAAAGAAAAAGTGTTTGGGTCACTTGGATCGGTTTGAGTAGATATGAGGACCTGCTGATCTTCTCTATAAGAATAAAATATCACTCCATTAAAATTTATTTTGGAATCCAATAGTTTTGTATTTATTCCAAGCTCATAATTAGTTAAAAATTCAGGGTCATATGCAAGATTTTGATTTGTTGAATTCGCATCAAGTCCAAGCCCAAGATTAAACCCGCCCTGTTTATAGCCTTTTGCTAGACTTGCATAAATGTTTGTCTCATTAGTCATACTTTTAATTAATGAAATTTTTCCTCCAGACATCTTGTCTGCAGGGTTAAATAATTCATTTAGGGAATCTGAGTAATCAGCTTCCCAATCCTCCCAGCGCAATCCTATGGAAAATTTCAATGAAGCAGAAAGTAAATAATCTAGATTTCCAAATACAGAAAAGTTTGATGATTTGTATCGACTGGAAGAGGAAGAAGCGCTGGCATAAGGTCCATATGGATCTGAAGGATCGCCATATAATCCATCATCCTTCTTTAGGTTTGTTTCCTTAAGCTCTAAATAATTAGCACCAATCACCCATTCAAGAAAGCTATCTTTCAAGAAGTTTGCAGAATCAGAGACGGCACGGAATTCTTGATTAAATAACTTTCTATCTCTAAAAGTTTCAGAGAAATAATCATACACATAAGGAAAATGTGAATCTGCATTGCCCCAATCAGCATCGTAACTAAAGATTACATCTGTATCAGTTGAGCTAGTAAAACTTTGAAATTCAAAGCCATCAAATGAATGAAAGATTTTGATACCGTATGAGTTGGTTTTTTGAGAATCCATGCCTGGTCTATCCGAAAGAGTATTTAAACTTCCATCTACAGTCCAAATATCTGCAGGATCATCAAGGTCTACTTGAGAAATTAAAAGTTTTATTTTTGTATTGTCTGCTAGCTGCCAATTTACTTTTAGACGACTCGTAGTTTCGTCTTTGCGAGAAGTGTCTGATCTTTTTAAATATAAGTTTTTACGAAAACCATCTGCTTGATCTTTTCTTAGAGCAAGACGATATGTAACATTTGATTTTTGATCTAAAGGTCCTCCAAATGCAATGCCAGTGCTTTTTGTTCCATATGATCCAATTGTTACTTCGCTGATACCCTCATAAGTATTAGTAGGATCTTTTGTTTGAATATAAATAAGTCCTGCCAGTGCATTAGCGCCAATCCTTGCTCCTTGTGGCCCTCTGTAGACTTCAATTTGATCTACATCAAAAGTTGTTGCAATGCCTCCTTGACCAGAATAATCAATATCATCTATTAAAAATCCTACCGAGGAATTAGGGGTGCCCTGGTATCCAGATCTCTCCCCAATTCCTCTGATTTGAAAGTACCGAGCCCTAGAATCACTGGCTGCAAAATTTAAATTTGGAACTAAAAAGGATAGCTGCTCAAAGTGCTTCATGGATTGAGCTTTTATATCTTTTGAACTTAGGAGGACAATACTAGAATCTTCTTGGTTGGAAGATGTTTGTCTCCAATTGCCCTTTACAACCACTTCTTCAATAATTTCTGAGAAGCTATCAATGCTAAAAGAAGAAATCAGTATTATGGATAAATAAACAGATGCTCTGTTTTTAAAAATGTTCATGCAATTCCTCCGCCATTATTGTATGGATCAGGTTCAAAGGGTTTCAGTAAAGATCTCAGGTCAGAAGAACCACCCCTTTGCAGTTGTAACTATCTTATGAGCTTTGACTAGAAAAATCTATATGGGTTTATTTAAAATTTTCTTGCTAAGGTAGGCTCATGCATAAATTTTTATCAATACTTTTTCTTACCTCTTGCCTTGTTGGCTGCAATGGCGAACTAAATAAAGCAGAGCAAACTGTTTCGTCAGATCTTATTGCCAAGGCAAAAGCTATACATGCCTCAGCATTGACCCTGGATGCACACGCAGATATTGAAATACCTGGAAAGCCTTCAAGCTATGTTGGCAGTGATGGCCTGTCAAAAGTAGAGCCTAGCAAAATGAGAACTGGAGGACTTGATGCTGTTGTCATGGCTATAGCTGTTGGCCCTATGCCAAGGAATGAAGATGGTTATTCTGCAGCAAAGGCATTAGCCCAAACTAAACTTGAATCAGTAAGGGCGCTAGCGGAAGATAAAACCAACAACAGTGTCATAGCATTAAATACAGATCAATTGATTGAAGCTGAACATCAAGGAAAATCAGCGTTCATCCTTGGATTCCAGAATGCATTGATCCTTGGCAGAGAAATAGATGACATTGATACTTTGTATAACTCTGGGGTAAGAGTTTTTGCTCTCACTCATATGGGTCACAATGATTTTGCTGATTCATCACGCACTCTATTTGATGGTAAAACTAATACGCGAGAGCCTGATGCTGAACATGGCGGCTTATCTTCTTTGGGTAAAAAAGCTGTAAAAAGAATTAATGCCCTAGGTGGAGTAATGGATATTTCACAATTATCTAGCCAGGCAGCTTTGCAAGCAATCAAACTATCAACCTCGCCTGTTATTGCTAGTCATTCAAATGTAAGAGCTTTAACTAATGTGAGTCGCAATCTCTCCAATGAAGAGATAGACCGAATTGGCTCCACTGGAGGCGTTATCCACGTTGCTCCATTTAGAGGTTATTTGTTTGATTCTGCAGATCCAAAGATGGATCAAGCTATTCGATCTATTCGAAAGGAGTCGGGAATAGATGAAGATTATTTGTATCCATTTGAACTTTACTGGGAAATTGAAGACAGCTCTGTAAAAAAAGATTTTATAACTCGCATCAGTATGCAGCTAGGACCAATAGGCTTAAATGAAATGTTAGATCATATTGATTATATTGCTAACAGAATTGGCATTGATCATGTGGGCATTGGTACTGATTTTAACCATGGCAGTGGCATAGAAGGTTTTGACGATGCAAGCGAAGCGCTGAACGTTACAATTGAGCTTCTGAAACGCGGCTACAGCGAAGATGAGATAACAAAAATCTGGGGCGGTAACTTTGTTCGTGTTTGGAAAGCGGCAGAAAAAGCAGCGGAAGAATAGCCTAAATTATTAAAAGAATTATTAAGAATAGGTAAGCTAGCTAAGAAGCTGGTGGGTCTGGGTGGACTCGAACCACCGACCTCACCCTTATCAGGGGTGCGCTCTAACCAAGCTGAGCTACAGACCCAAAAAATTGGGAAAAGCGATTATAAACTAAACAAGCACCTTGGGAAACTAAGTAATGAATTAATCTAGCTTGCCCTCTTCACGAAGTTTTTGACGAATCTTAGTGGCGCTAATTTCAGTTACAGAACTATCAAATACCTCCTCTTCAAACAAGTATCCAACGCCTCTGCCATAAGTAATATTAACGATGTTAGGAACAAGCATAATCTCATATTCTTTTCCGCGCTGAAAGCCGTCTTTCAAAAGACCTACCTCAATGTTATTACAAACCTCTTCCCAGTTGAATGGATTATCGTCCTGCCCATCACCGCCAGATGCTCCCTGAACATCTCTAACTTGAATGGCTACTTGACCTGTTTTTGCTACACATCTTTTAAATAGGGCTTGATGTCCATCATGCCACGGCTGCCATCTTCCAAGCATTTGAACTGTCGGTTTTTTCCAATCAAACATTTTTTAAAATCTCCCTAGCCACATCTTCATGGTTGTGTTCATTCCATTCAGTGATATGAAAGTCGACTCTTTCAGGATCTTGAAAAAGTTTATTAGTATCTTCATATCTTCCTTCTTTAATGGTATCCATCCAAATGACTATGTCAGCACCAAAGTTATCTCTGGTTTCTTTTGTTGGACAAACAAAATCACAGACAACATGGCGCCCATGTGACTTTTCAAAGTCTGCAAAAGTTTTCATTCTCATTGATTGTCTAGCCCTGCCCTCATCTGAAAAATCCCAATCATTGGCCATGTTTCTGACTTTATCGGCGTTGTACCAGGCAGCATCAAGGAGGGGAACTAAGCGTTCTGTAAGGTATGTTTTTCCACTTCCAGGCAACCCCATAACTAATATTTTCATGTGCTTAATCTCAATATAAGTTTTAGCTCTGCTTTACAGATTCATACAGGCTATAAAATAAATAAAATAAGGGCATCAGTGTAAGGTATTTAACTAATGTCACAAGGATTAAAAACCAGAGCTCAGAGTCAATTCCCCCCATGCCTCCAATCAATCCAAAAATAAGTTGTATGCCTAAAAATATCGCTGTCAGAAAAAATAATTTATTAGCAGCTTCTTCTGTTAGGTTCCAAGACTCACCAAAAGAATCCATAACACCTTTATCTTCAAACATAATAAATATCGGGAATAGACCCAATCGACCATATAAGTAAAAGCCTGGTAAAACCAACATTAAAAAGCCTAGCCCATAAGCAAAGGAATGCAGAATATTTGCCCAGAGTAATGGAAAAAATTTCTTTAGCCCAGAAAAAAGAGCCTGATATGGACTGGTTGAACCACCTTGTGACAAAGAACGAAATGCAACCATGCTGCCGCCGCTTAAAGCAACTGAGAAAACAAGGGAAGCAAATACTAGTATGAAGACTTGTCCCGATATTTCGCCAAGAGCCTCCCATGCAGCACTCTCAGAGCTCGCTTGAATATCCAATGAACTGATCAAATTTGCCAGTGCAATGTCTAGGGTGGCTACTGGTAAGCATAGAATAAATAAGAAGCTGGCATGTCGTGCGCAGAAATTAATGGATGAAAAAAACTGTTGCATATTTTTATAAAGAATTAATTGTTAAGTAAAAAATTATAGAGTTATTTTTTTAAATTTCCTTTTGCCGACTTGGTAAATTGCACTGGTTCCAGCGCTAATTAAGAGCTTAGGATCGAAGACCTTTTCTTCATCAATTCTAACTGCTCCTTGTTGTATCATCCGCATTGCTTCAGAGGTGCTGCTTGTCATCCCAGATTCTTTTAAAAGGTTTGCCAAGGGGATCGAATCTTCTGAAATGGTAATTGATAATTCTTCAATTTCAACTGGAATATTTTTCTTTTGAAACTGGTTAATAAAATTATCTTCTGCCAATTCTGCAGATTTATCGTCATGAAAGCGAGCTATAAGCTCTTTCGCTAATTGAATTTTTATATCCCTAGGATTCTTGCCTTTTGCTTGCTCAGCTCTAAGCTTTGCTATCTCATTTGTACTTTTAAAGCTTAATAAATCAAACCATCTCCACATTAACTCATCAGATATAGACATAATTTTTCCAAACATTTCTTTTGGGTCCTCATCTATGCCAACATAATTATCAAGAGATTTAGACATTTTATTCTTTCCATCCAGACCCTCGAGTATCGGGACAGTTAAAACAACCTGGGGCTCTTGGCCAACTGCTCTTTGAAGATCTCTGCCTACCAAAAGATTAAATTTTTGATCAGTGCCGCCAAGCTCAACATCAGCTTCCAAAGCAATAGAATCATTTGCTTGAATTAATGGGTACAAAAATTCATGCAAAGCAATGCTTTGATTCGACTTATACCTTTTATTAAAATCGTCACGCTCTAACATTCTTGCAAGATTGTATTGCGAAGCCAGCTTAATAATTCCTTCTGCACCAAGCTTGCTGCTCCATTCGGAATTAAATCTCACATCAGTTAATTTTGGATCTAATATCTTAAAAACCTGCTTTTTATATGATTTGGCATTCTCTTTTATTTCGGTTTCATTTAAAGCTGGTCTAGTTTTATTTTTTCCAGAGGGGTCTCCAATCATGCCTGTAAAGTCGCCAATTAAGAAGATGACCTGATGTCCCAATTGTTGAAAGTGTCTCAACTTATTGATAAGCACTGTATGCCCAAGATGCAAATCAGGTGCTGTTGGATCAAAACCAGCCTTAACAATAAGCTGCTTCTTTGATTTCAGTTTTGCAAGCAATTCATCTTCACTGATTAGCTCGTCAACACCTCGTTTAATTAAATTGAGATTTTCTTTCATAAATTATCATTTATTATAGTATTTAATCTGTTAAATGTTAGAAATCTTATGACTGAACAAAAAAAGACTCAATTTGTTTTTAAGCCAATTATTCGGGGTATCGCTATCACAGACAGCGAGGAATTATTTCCTGTTGGAAAAGTATACTGTGTCGGCAAAAACTATGCTGATCATGCTAAAGAGATGGGCGGCACGGTAGACAAAGATCAACCATTTTTTTTTAGTAAGCCTCCTCAAGCTATTACTCAGGCAAATACTATTCCCTTTCCCTCTCAAACAAGCAACCTGCATCATGAAGTTGAATTGGTTGTATTTTTAAAATCAAGCTGTTCGAATATCACGCCATCAGAGGCAAGTCAGCATATTTTTGGATATGCTGTTGGGGTTGACCTAACTAAAAGAGATCTTCAGGCCAATGCAAAAGAACATGGAAAACCATGGGACCTTAGCAAAGGGTTCGATAATTCTGCTCCAATATCTAGCATTCTTAAAAAAGAGGAATACCTATTAGATAGTGGAAGCATTTCGCTTACAGTGAATGGTGAAGAAAAACAGTTAAGCAATATCTCACACATGGCTTGGAAAGTTGATGAGTTAATAAGCTGTCTATCCAAATTCATCACGCTTAGGGCTGGAGACATTATTTTTACTGGCACACCAGCAGGCGTTGGCAAACTCAACCCATTAGATAAGGTTCATGCCAGCATTGAAGGTGTTGGCACTGCATCATTCCAACTCAATCAATAAGCTAAACAAGTGGCTGCCTCTCTAAAACCAAGTTTAAAGAATTTGCCGTTTGTAGTCATGGCAATCCTTGGGGCGATTGCGATTTATGATGCAGGCATAACTAAAGAAGAGGCTGTGCCAGAAATTGTTTCTGAAACATTGCTGCTATCTCCAAAAAATGAACAGGGATTTAACACTAAAAATATCCATATTGTTAAAGAAGGTGAAAATCTCTCAGTAATATTTGAAAAATATAAGGTCTCATTAAATGATACTTACAAAATTTTTAGGAAAGATAAATCTGGTGAAGTAAAAAATATTTTACCAAAAGACAGGCTCGTATTTTCATCTCTAAATAATATTTTACAAAAAATAACTATTTATAAGGGGTCTCTCTTGTCTTTTGAAATTGAGATTTTGCCAGAAATTAGAATTAAAAAAAATATTAGGAAGCCTGAGCTCATTAATTCATTTAAGACAGGGGTGATTGAGTCATCATTCTATTTGGCCGGCTTAAAAAATGAAATCCCTGAAAGTGTCATCATGGATCTGGCGTATATTTTTGGATGGGATGTCGACTTTGTATTTGATATTAGAGAAGGTGATAGGTTCCATCTTCTTTTCGAAACTCCATTTGTTGATGGAGAAAAAATTGAGAATGGGAGTATTTTGTATGCTGAGTTTTATAACAAAAATAAAAGGTACTCTGCCACTAGGTACAAAGGCAAAAATAAAAAATGGGAGTATTTTGATCAAAATGGTGGCAGTCTAGAAAAGGCTTTTTTAAGAGCCCCCTTAGATTTTGCATATGTAAGTTCGCACTTCAATCCAAATAGAAAACATCCGATTTTAAATAAGATAAGGGCTCATAATGGAGTTGATTATGCAGCAAAAAGAGGAACTCCAATTAGAGCTACAGGCGAAGGGGTTATTGAATCTGTTGGTTGGAAAGGAGGTTATGGGAGGACAATAGTCATCCGTCATGGAGGTGAAATAACAACACTCTATGCTCACATGGATAAATATCATCCTGCAATCACCAAGGGGGGCAAGGTAAAACAGAGTCAAACTATAGGCTATGTAGGTGATTCAGGCTTAGCTACAGCACCTCATTTGCATTATGAGTTTAGAATCGGAGAAAAAAGAACAGATCCCTTAAAAGTTGCATTGCCTTCTGCAGAACCATTAGAAAAGTCTGCAATAAAGGAGTTTAAAAATTTAAAAAATAATTACATGGCTATCTCTGATCAGTTATTATCAAAAGACCCTAATGCGCAACTCTTTAAGTAATATTTACATAGGCACCATGAGTGGAACAAGCCACGATGGAATTGATATTTGTGCTATGCGTGGAGAGAAGAATATTCAGCTACTAAGTTTTAAATCCTATAAATATCCTAAGAAATTGCGGCAACAAATTTCTGATGTTATTGAAAAAAAAGTATTGGGTGTAGATCATTATTTTGAGATCAATAAAAATATTGGGTATGCATTTAGTAAATCAATTAATCAGTTTCTGGTCCATGAGAATATAAAAAAAAATAAAGTCTCAGCGATAGGCTTGTCTGGTCAAACGTTATGGCATGAACCAAAAAGGAAATACCCATTTTCTATTCAAGCTGGCGATCCAAAAGTGGTGGCTAGGGAATGTGGCATTAATGTAGTCAGTGACTTTAGAAATGACCATATTAGACTTGGTGGTGAAGGAGCTCCTCTTGTTCCAGAATTTCATAAAAAAATATTTTCTAGAGGTAGGGCTTCGATTTTTATTGTCAATATTGGTGGGATTTCAAACTTTACCTATCTAGATGGGTTAGGAAACTTTTTTGGGTCTGATTGCGGACCAGGTAACGCTCTGATGGACATTTACTGTCAAAAATATCTTGATCTGCCCTTTGATAAAAAGGGAAAGTTTGCAAGCATGGGATCAATTCATGAGCCCTCTCTAAAAAAAATGCTGGCTCATAATTTCTTCAAACAAAATCATCCAAAATCTACAGGAAAAGAAATTTTTAATATGGCGTTTATTCCTAAATCATTGCTAAAAAAATCACTTAATGATGTTCTGGCAACTCTTACAGAGCTAACTGCAATTAGTATTGCTAGATCAATCAGGTCAAGAAAGACATCACCTAAGGAAATAATAGTCTGTGGTGGGGGATTAAAAAATGAATTCTTAATTCAAAGAGCTAGCCATCATACAAAAATTAATTTTTATTCATCAGAAAACTATGGATATAACCCTCAGGCAATTGAAGCCATGGCATTTGGATGGATGGCGCAACAAAGAATTGAAAAAAAGCCTCTTGCTGTAATGGATACTAAGGGGTTACTTGGAAAAATAACGAAGTCTAAATAGTGAAGGATTCTCCGCATCCGCAGGTAGTTTTGGCATTGGGGTTGGTTACTAGGAACCTTGAGCCAGACAAATCTTCGACATAATCTAATGTTGATCCATACAGGTACGGGTATGAAAGAGAATCAAGCAAGATAGTAAAGTCTTTAAAGTTAATAACATCATCATCTCCCGCAGGATCGCCTTCAAACTTAAACCCATATTGAAAGCCAGAACAGCCGCCGCCAGTAACATATACTCTAAAATAATTAGATTCTTGATTAGGCAGGAGAGTTTGAATACGCTTTACAGCGTTAGAACTTAGTGTAATTGAAGAAGATTCATTGCTCATAATATTAATAGTTTATAGGATTAAAATTAGATTCAGTAATAACCGTCAGAAAAAATTCTCTATCATTGGCCCATAAAGAGCTAAAATATTGTTACATGACTTTGTACCTAACTTTTAAAACCCTCCATATTCTATTTATGGTCTCTTGGTTTGCGGGTATTTTTTATCTACCTCGTCTATTTGTTTACCATGCTGAAAGCCAAAGCGAAGAAGCTAAAGCACAACTAGCAATAATGGAAAAAAAATTATTTAAATTTATTACCCCTCTTGGTCTCTTAGCTTTGTTGTTTGGTCTCTTGATGGGTTTTTTAGGATTAAACTGGGCTACCTTTTTTTCCCAAAACTGGATCATTGCAAAGTCGATTGTTGTTCTTGGGTTAGCTTTATATCAAATGTATTGCTGGAAAATATTAAAAGAGCTTCGCACACCAAAACATCAATGGACTGGTTTTAAATTACGTTTATTTAATGAAGTTCCAGTTGTGCTGTTATTAATTGGAATTTTTGCAGCAGTTTTTAAGTTTTAGAAATTGTGTAAATTAGCTGCTTTATGCAGCCCTCTCAAGGAATGAAAATTTAATTTATGGCCAAACTGCCTTTAATTAATTTGGTATAATTTATCCAAGATACACAATGATTTGATTGGCTGGATGTATCTGAATTTAAAAAATAATTAATCATTCACTTAAAAAACCTTTGAAAAGAACAAAATCAGAATCTCTTTTTGAGCAAGCGCAATCCCTTATGCCAGGAGGTGTGAATTCACCAGTAAGAGCGTTTAAAAATGTTGACAGTCAGCCAATATTTTTTAAATCTGCTAAAGGGCCAATTTTAATTGATGAAGACGACAATCAATACATAGATTTTATTGGTTCATGGGGCCCCATGATTCTTGGTCACTCCAATCCAATAGTTCTAGATGCAGTTAAGGCTCAGCTCGAGCTTGGAACAAGTTATGGCGCTCCAACAAGTTTAGAAAATAAGCTTGCTGCTCTAATAAAAAATCAAATCCCATCAATGGAAAAGATGAGAATGGTGAATTCTGGAACAGAGGCTACTATGAGCTGCGTTAGGCTAGCACGAGGCGTTACTGGGAAAAATAAGATTATAAAATTTACTGGCTGCTATCACGGGCATGTTGACTCACTATTGGTCAAAGCTGGATCAGGGGTTTCAACTTTTGGACTACCCGATTCACCAGGCATACCTGAAGAATTAGCAAAATTAACCTACAGCTGCCCTTATAACGATGCGCAAGCAGTTTTGGAAATAGCCAAGGACATAGGGGATGATCTAGCGGCAATTATTGTTGAGCCCATAGCAGGCAACATGGGTTTTGTTCCTGGAGATTTAGAATTCTTATCAACACTGAGAAATATATGCGATCAAAATAATTCTCTTCTTATTTTTGATGAGGTGATGTCTGGGTTTAGAGTTGGGATTGGAGGAGCGCAAGCTATCTACAATATTAAGCCTGATCTAACAGCTCTTGGAAAGGTTATAGGCGGAGGATTGCCTGTAGGTGCATTTGGTGGGAAGCAATCTATGATGGACCAACTTGCCCCTCTTGGACCAATCTACCAAGCAGGAACATTATCAGGCAACCCGCTAGCAATGAGTGCTGGCATTGCTTTAATTGATGCGTTAATCACACAGAACCCATTTGATGCTCTAGAGACTGCTTCAAAAAAATTAATGTTGCATACAAAAACAAAAATGCATGAAAAAGGTATTCCATTCTCAACAGCATCTATCGGAGGAATGTTTGGGTTTTTCTTCAGTGAAGATTTACCAAGAAATTTTGAAGATGTTGTAAAAACTGATGATGAAATGTTTAAAAAATTCTTTAATGTTGCTCTAGATCATGGCTTATACTTTGCTCCTTCGAAATATGAAGCTGGGTTCATTTCTTCAACACATGACCAAATGATACTAGATCAAGCAATGGAAAAAGTTGAGCAAACCATCTTGGAGTTATAAAAATGAAAAATGATATTGCCGCTATTGGAAACGCACTTGTGGATACAGTCTTTAAAGTGCCGCATGAGTTAATTAAAGAGCTAGGCCTTGAAATTGATCAAATGACTTTATCAAGTGCTGAAGAGCATGCGCCCATAATACAAAGGCTTCTTGATTCAGGAGCAGACACTATGTCTGATTGTGGAGGATCTGCAACGAATAGTCTGGTTGCTGCTGCGCGTTTTGGCGCTTCCTGTTTTCATGTCTGCAAAGTTTCAGATGATCAAGATGGAAAGCGCTACTTAAATAGCCTCAAAGATGCGGGAGTTAATCACGGCGGTTTAATGGCTAAAGAGGGTTCTATTCCTACAGGCAAATGTTTAATTCTTGTGACTCCAGATGCAAAAAGAACAATGACTACAGCATTAAATGTTAGCTCTTTAATGGATGAAAATGATTTAGATCTAGATCAAATAGCAAATTCAAAAATTTTTTATATTGAAGGTTATATGGTAACGAGTCCTGAGAACTATCAGGTCACACTCAAGGCATTGAATCATCTCAAAGATTTCCCAGAAGTAAAAATAGCTTTGTCTTTATCAGATCCGGGATTAGTCATGGGGTTTAGAGAAAAATTTAATGAAATTGAATCATTTGGCCTAGACTACCTTTTTGGCAATGCAGATGAAGCCATGGCATTTGCAGAGGCTGAAAATCTTGAAGCGGCATTAACCAGCCTTCAATCTAAATCATATACTTCAATAGTAACCATGGGCAAAGACGGAAGTGCCGTTGTGCAGACCAATGAGATTATCAAAACCCCTAGGTATAAGGGAATGGGCCAACCCATCGATACAAATGGAGCTGGAGACATGTTTGCAGGAAGTTTTCTTTATGCATTGCTGCAAAATAACAGTTTAGGCGCTTGTTCTAAATTTGCTAACTATGGTGCTGCAAAGGTAGTGGAGACTTTTGGACCAAGATTAACTCTCGATGGATATCGTGATGTTTTAAATAATTATCAAAAAAGCTAGCTTATTGCTCTGCTTTCTGATAATTTCATGCGCCTAAATACTTTTAAATATTAAATATGCCAAAAAAAGTGGCTCCAAAAAAATTAACTGCTAAGAAAGCAGCTCCAAAAAAATTAACTGCTAAGAAAGTTGTAACTAAAAGGGCTCCTGCTAAAAAAGCAGCTCCAAAAAAATTAACTGCTAAGAAAGTTGTAACTAAAAGGGCTCATGCTAAAAAAGCAGCTCCAAAAAAATCAACAAGTAATAAAAGAACAACCCCTATCTCCTCCTATAAAGGTAGAAAAGGCGAGAAATACATGAGTGCTGCAATGAAAAAGCATTTTAATGCTGTTTTGATTGAATGGCGCGAACATTTAAAAGAAGAGATGCAAAAAACTTTCGACCACTTAAAAAATAAAGGTGAGTCATATGCAGATCCTATTGATAGGGCATCTCAAGAAGAAGAATTTGCCTTTGAACTTCGTACAAGAGATAGAGAAAGAAAACTAATTAATAAGATTGCTGGCTCCTTAGAACAAATCAAGCAAGATGACTATGGATACTGTTATGCTTGTGGCATAGAGATAGGAGTTAAAAGACTTGAAGCTAGACCCACCGCAACACATTGTATTGACTGCAAAACGCTAGATGAAATTAAAGAAAAGCAACTTGGTGGCTAGTAATCAGACCCCAAAAAGTTTTACCTAAGCTTTTGAACAAAACGATTAAATCATCCTCTTCTAGAACTCCCAAAATTCTTACGGAAAATAAATTTAGTCCTCTTGCTATTGAGGTGATTAAAAAACTAAAGAAAAATAACTTTCAAGCATATTTAGTTGGCGGCTGTGTCAGAGATTCTTTGGTTGGCATAAAAGCAAAAGATTTTGATGTGTCGACCAATGCGACACCCGAAGAAGTCAGAAAAATATTTCGTTCATCAAGAATTATTGGCAAGCGGTTTCGACTGGTTCATGTGTTTAGTAGAAATGAGCTTATTGAAGTCTCAACTTTTAGAGCGGATGCATCAAAGGCAAATAATAATTCTGGAGTTGTAAAAGACACTGATGGAAAAATTTTAAGAGACAATGTTTGGGGATCATTGGAAGAGGACTGTATTAGAAGAGATTTTTCTATCAATGCTTTATATTTTGATCCAATGGAAAATAACTTGTGTGATTTTCATCGTGGCTTAGAACATATTAAAAAGAAAGTCATTGTCTCAATCGGCGACCCTTTGGTTAGGTTTGAAGAAGATCCAGTCAGAAGCATACGCGCTATAAGGTTTAGTTCAAAACTAAAATTTAAAATATCGAATGATGTAAAAAAGGCCATATACAAAAAAGGTCATTTACTAGGCAATATCTCAAATGCGCGAATGTTTGATGAGTTCTGTAAAATTTTTCTTACAAAAGAAGCGTTGAACAATTTTAATAAATTGGATAAATTTGGTGTTCTTGAGCACCTGGTAAATAGTAAAAATTATGATGAGAATTCATTTGGCCTAAGGTTTCAACATGCTGCTCTTGTTAATACTGATAATAGGTTAAAAGACTCCAAGTCGGTTACACCAGGATTTCTTATTGCTGCCTTGCTTTGGCCAAAATTAATAGATACATCAAAAGAAAAAGGGACTCTAAATCTCAGAAAATTTTTTAGAAGTATGGATAGAATTATAAGAGAGCAGCAGGAATTAACTGCTGTACCAAGGAAATTTCATGGGTACATCAAGGATATTTGGTCTCTTCAATTAAAGCTTGAAACTCGGCTAGGGCATCAGCCATACAAAATTTTAAATCATCCGCGCTTTAGGGCAGCTTATGATTTTTTGCTTCTTAGAGAACAAGCAGCTAATGATAAGCAAGGAATGGGTGACTGGTGGACTCAATTTCAGAAAATTAATCGGCCGGCTAAAATTGAGTTACTCCAAGCATTAAGAGACTCTAGAAGCGGACCAGTAGAGAAAAAATTTGGTTTCTTGGAAGAGTTAAGCTAATCTTTACCAAACAAAAGAAAATCCTTATGGAACCAGCTTTACAGGAAGCTCCGCTTCCAAAATATATTGCCATTGAAGGGCCGATTGGTGTCGGAAAAACAACTTTGGCTCACAAAATTGCTGAGTCTTTTAATTATGATGTATTTTTAGAGCAGCCTACTGAAAACCCTTTTCTTAAAAGTTTTTATAGAAACCCAAAACAATCTGCGCTGGCCACCCAATTGTTTTTTCTATTTCAACGAATGCAGCAAATTGAAGACTTGAAGCAAAGGTCATTATTTGAACCAGTTCGGGTTGCTGATTTTTTAATTCAAAAAGATAGGCTCTTTGCTGAGGTAACTCTATCAGAAGAAGAAATGGGTTTGTATGACAAAGTCTATGAGCACCTTACATTAGATGCGCCTTCACCAGATTTAGTAATATATCTTCAAGCACCTGTGGAGGTTTTGCTTGAGAGAATTAATAAGCGGGGCAATCCTGATGAAAAATTTCTAACCATTGATTACCTTGAAAAACTAAATGAAGCTTACTCTAAATTCTTTTTATATTTTGAAAGCGCTCCATTGTTGATAATCAATGCATCAGATATTGATCTTGAAAGTGGCGGTTCTGACTACGACATGCTGATTAATAAAATTATGTCTGATCCAAGAGGGAAAAATTTTATTAACCCCCAGCCTTCTATTCTCTAGTTTTTTTAGGGTGTCGTTGTGAGCAATAAAATATACCTCCCTCCAAAAACACTTACCAACCCATATTTAAAAGATATGGACGAATACTCCCAAATGTATAAGGAGTCTATTGAAAACCCTGAAAGCTTTTTTGGTCATCAAGCAAAAGAAAATCTAGACTGGATTGAGCCATTTAGAAGTACACATAATAATAATTTTTCTGAATCAAAATGGTTTGAAGGAGGCAAGATTAATATTGCTTATAACTGCATTGATAGACATTTAAAAGAACATGCAGATAAAACTGCTCTTATTTGGGAAGGTGATAACTCAGATGAGTCTATTGATATTAGTTATTCTGAATTACATAAAAAAGTTTGTAAGTTTGCTAATGTGCTAAAAAGCTTAGGTGCCATTAAAGGTTCGAGAGTATGCATATACATGCCAATGATTCCTGAGGCTGCATACGCAATGCTTGCATGTGCTCGGATAGGTGCTATTCATTCAGTTGTATTTGGTGGATTTTCGCCAGAATCTTTAAAAGATAGAATTATAGATGCCGACTGCAGTATTGTAGTTACGTCAGATGAAGCTGTAAGAGGTGGCAAGCCCATACCATTAAAAAATAATGTTGATGCTGCATTATTGGATTGTCCCCGTGTTGATCACTGCCTGGTAATTAAAAGGACTGGCAGCGAAGTGTCATGGGTTCAAGGCAGAGATGTAGATTATGAAGGTGTGTTTCCTGGAGTTTCAGATGAATGCCCATGTGAGCCAATGGAATCAGAGGATCCTTTGTTTATTTTATATACCTCAGGCTCTACTGGAAAGCCAAAAGGAGTAATGCACACTTCGGGAGGCTATTTGCTTGGTGCTCATCTCAGCTTTAAGTATTTATTTGGTCATAAGCCAAATGATAGATATTGGTGCACTGCAGACGTAGGGTGGATTACTGGTCATACATATATTTTATATGGGCCGCTATCCAATGGAGCAACAAGCTTAATGTTTGAAGGTATCCCTACATATCCTAATCCTTCAAGGTTTTGGGAGGTTTGTGATAAACATCAAATTTCTATTTTTTACACAGCACCTACAGCCTTAAGGGCTTTAATGGCTCAAGGAGACGAGCATGTTCATTGCACAAAAAGAGCTAGCCTTCGTATTTTGGGTACCGTTGGAGAACCCATCAACCCTGAGGCATGGGAGTGGTATTTTAAAGTAGTTGGCAATGAGTCATGTCAAATTATAGACACATGGTGGCAAACGGAAACAGGCTCAGCATTAATCTCTCCAATCGCTGGAATTACACCTGTTAAACCAGGCTCTGCAACCCTGCCCTTTTTTGGGGTCAAGCCTGAGCTGGTAGATGAACACGGAATAATTTTAGAGGGAGAACAATCTGGTAATTTAATAATTACGCAATCATGGCCAAGTCAAATTAGAAGTATCTATGGGGACCATCAAAGAATGATTGATACTTATTTTTCAACATACCAAAATGCTTACTTTACTGGCGATGGAGCCAAAAGAGATGCCGATGGGTATTTTTGGATTACTGGCAGAGTAGATGATGTCTTAAATGTATCTGGGCATCGACTTGGCACAGCAGAAATAGAAAGCGCTTTGGTATTGCATGAAAAGGTTGCTGAAGCAGCAATAGTAGGGTTTGAACATCCGATTAAAGGACAAGGTATTTATGCATATGTAACTCTCATGATTGGAGAAAAGGAAGATGATGTGCTGAAAATGGAGTTACAAAATTTTGTTGCCAATGAAATTAGTCCAATTGCAAAACCTGATCTTATTCAATGGGCTCCAGGGCTTCCAAAGACAAGATCTGGCAAAATCATGAGAAGGATTTTAAGAAAAGTTGCTGGGGGAGAGTTTGATAATCTTGGTGATACTTCTACTCTAGCTGATCCAGCTGTAGTTGAAAGTTTAATTAAAAATAAACTTAATTTATAAGTAACTAATTACCAAGCATGCAATTCCAGCTGCTGCTGACATCAATGCCATAGAATTAATTAAAGAGTCTTCAGCCATGAGCTGACCTTCATCTCTTAGGCTATAAAAATAATTAGGCATAAAAGCTAAAACAAGTGAATTAATAAAGTGCATGAGAAATAAAACTACCAAAATCCAATGCCTCTCCTCAAGTATTGCCAAAGAGATCAATACGATAAAAGGCGCATCAAGAATTAAAAAAAACCCTCTATTTTTTGAATTATAAATAAACCCAATAAAATTGAATCTTTCTTTATGAAGCCACAAACAAATTAGAGCAACCATTAAATACATGCACCCTAAAATAAAAGAAAACATTTTCTGTTAGTTAGACGACCAAATTTTATTTTTAGAATCAAACTTGGCTGCTCCATCCTCCAAGAGTTTGTGAAGATGAGCTTCCAGGCTCCAAATAGCAATAGGATGTAATTTTTTATCAACATCATCATAAACATCTTCAACTAACTTTTTAGATGAAACTGGAGAAGCTATTTTTAGCTTAGCTATAACTTTATTTTCTCTTTCAATTCGATGATTGATAATCCAATCAACAACTGCCATAGGATCTTCTAAAAAGCCACCATGGCCTGGGCCAATCTTATTAAATTTATAATCTTTTAAGAGCTTCAATGAATTTAAATAATCTTTCATTGAGCCATCTGGATGTGCAATGACAACGGTCGAACCATTCATAATGTGATCGCCTGTTAACATCGTTTCTGCTTCTTGGACCAAATAACAAAGATGGTTTGAAGCATGCCCTGGGGTATGAATAGTCTCTATTGTGTATTCTTCAGTTTGAATTAAATCGCCGTGCTCAAGAACTCTATCTGGCAGAAATGTTTTATCTTGAAGTGAATCATCTTTAGCCAAAAGCCTGCCCATTAATGGCACTCCAAGCTTTTGTCCTAAGACCTTGGCAGCTGGAGAATGATCTCTATGAGTATGTGTCACTAAAATTCTTCTAATGTTGCCTTCACCTAACTCTATTAAATTTTCTATATGGTTATCAATTTTTGGACCTGGGTCGACAAGTGTTAAGTCGTTAGTGCCAATTAGGTAGCTATTTGTTCCAGGCCCAGTAAACATGCTCCCATTACCAGCGGTAACTCTCTTTATAGATATATCAGGCATCGTCATATCCCTCCTCTCCCGGGAAAAAACCAACCCATTCACCATCCCTTTTTATAAATTTAGGAAGGATTGGTGAAATTGCATTATCTCCTAACCCTTCAAAGTAATTAAAAGCCTCTTCACTTGTCGAAAATTCAGCTAGTTTTTCAATATTTTTAATAGTTGGAGGTATCATATTCATCTCACCAAGCTCTAGTCTTTTTAGGGCATCGGATGGGCTAATCCAAAAACTTTCTGTTAACTCGAAACCATCATGAATGGCTAATTGTTTTGTGCTCACTTTCGCTAGAAAGAATCTTGTATCAAAACGCTTGGGCTCAATAGTTGGTGTAATCCAGTGAGCGCACGGGACGACATCTGTAGCTCTGAGTCTTAACTTTTCCTCTATACATATGTCTTTGAATGTAATTTCTTTATTGTTTAGCTTATTTCTAAAGAAATTAAGTTTTTGTGAGTCATAATTTATGGAGTCGTCTGGATGTGCAAGAAGTACTCCGACCTCTTCAAAACACTCTCTTACGCAAGCAATCCAATATGAGAGCCCATCTTTTTGTACTCCAAGTTTTCTTGATGCCTCCTGATCATTCATACCATCACAATATTCATATAACTCTGACGAGGAGTCTTCAGCATCTAGTTTGCCCCCCGGAAAAACATACAAACTTCCAAAAGGAGGCCTGCTACTTCTCTTGACCATAAAAATTTCAAAGCCATCATTTGCTTCTCGCATTAAAATAACTGTTGCGGCTGGTTTAATGGGTGTATTCATAATCAGTATGGATAGTATGGAGTTTTATTATCCATTAGAATAACTCTTAATGGAAATTACAGAATCACTCTCAAATGATATAAAAATAGCACCAGAGTGGTTTCACTCTTCTGTCTCTATTGAACCTCGACAAGAAAATCTCAAGCAGCCACTTGGCAATTTAAAATATCAAGTTTGGGATAGAGAGAATGCAAAAAATATTCTTGTATTAATTCATGGCACTGGAGCGCATAAAAGATGGTGGGATCCAATCGCCCCATTAATTGACAAAAATTTTTCCGTTATTGCACCAGACCTTCCTGGAATGGGTGAATCTGATCATCGATCAGAATATAATTTTGAAGCATTTAGTGATGCTCTAGTCTCAATGCTCGCACAAGAGAAGATTTTAGGCAGCAATAGAAATATATATATAGTTGGGCATTCCCTTGGCGGTCATGTAGCTGGGTTTATGGCAAGTGAATTTCCAGACTTATTTAATGGAGTTGTAATGATTGACTCTCCCATTCGTCCTCCAACATATGACTACGACAAACATCAAAGCACTGGTCCGCTTCGGAGAATCAAATACTATCCTGATAAGGTTTCAATGATCGAAAGATTTAGGCTGATGCCTCCTCAGGACTGCGACAACGGCTGGTATCTTAGATATATTGCAGAGCACTCAATTTTGAATACCGAAGAAGGCTGGAGATGGCGATTTGATGATAAGCTGTTTGCTACCCTTAGACGCCTTCATAAATATGAATTTAAATTTCAGTGTCCAGCACTTTTTATTGCTGGCGAGAAAAGTCTATTATTGGAATCAAAGATTATGGAATATATAAGAGAGGCTTTTAGGGACTCTATGACAGTTGAAGTAATTGAGGGTGCAGCCCATCATGTCCCTCTTGATTCTCCGCTTGAACTTATCTCTCTGATAAATAATTATTTACAGGAGTGGGAAGAAGAGCAATGAAAAGAATACTATTGGCTGTTTTAGGAACTTTTATATTAAGTGTTATTGCGCTTTTATGGTTCGGAAATAATAAAGGCATTGAGCCCTTGAAAGGATGTAAGGACAATGAGGAGCTAAATGTATATTGTAATTTTATGAATCCTGAAGATTTGGCTCTTACTCCAGATGGGAACTTTTTAATTGTAGCTGAGTTTGGCGGAATGGCTCCGTTGGTAGAAACGACTTCTGGTGAATTAAGCTTTTTTAACATTCAAGATAAAATTAGAACTAAAGCAAATATTGCTTTCGGAAAAAATGAATGGGGCTCCGAAAACTGTTTTAGGGATCCAAAAATTCCCTTTGGCCCTCATGGCATTGATTTAGTTCAAAGGGAAGACGGAAAAATGCAGCTTGCAGTTGTTAGTCACTATCCCAATGAAAGCATAGAGATGTTTGAACTAATAGAAAAAAATGGCTGGGTACTTGAGTGGAAGGGGTGTATTGATGTTGATGGTCAATATTATTTTAATGATGTTTCCTTAGATGCGTCTGGAAGCTTTTATGCCTCTCATATGTTTGAATCTGACTTTTCATTTATAAGTGCATTATGGAATGTATTTGCAAAATCAGATACAGGGATGGTTGTTAAATGGACACAGGGCAATAAACTTGAGGAACTCAATTACACAGCTGGCTCTTTTCCAAATGGGATTGCATTAGATCAAAAAAATAACAACCTCATAGTAAATTACAACCTGGGGGATAAAACTATTCTATTTGACTTAAATTTAAAAAAATCCCTAGGGGTCTTCAAACACAATTCACCTGATAATGTAATTATTAAAGATGGATTTGCGTGGGTTACCAATCATGATCATTCTGTTATAGAGTCTTTGGGGTGCACAGAAACAGTTAACTGTACGCTTCCTTTTTCAGTTAACAAATTATCTTTGTTAGACCTTTCGCTGGTTGAATCTTATAAATTTAAAAGCAAGAATATGGGAGTTGGAACTGTTGGTTTGCCTCATGATGGGTCCTTGTGGATTGGCTCCTACCACTCCGATAGATTAGCAGAAGGCAGCTTATCTGTTAGTGAATAGTATTTATACTGCTGAGCAGGTTAAAGCTTTTGAAAAAAAGTCCTTTGTCAAAAAAAGTGATAGCCTGCATGCAATGACAGAGGCTGCTAGGCAGTCCATTGAGATATTAAATAAAAGTTATCCAGCCTCCGAATTCTTAATTTTGTGTGGGCCAGGTAATAATGGCGGAGACGGGTATTACATAGGTATTGGGTTAAATAAGTTAAAAAAATGTGTCAGATTTATAGATGTGCTTGGCGATAGAAAAAAATCTCCTTTATGCAAACAAGCATTTAAAAAAGCAAAGGGTTTAAAATTTATTAGTGCAAAGGCGCTTAAAAGCATCTCCAGTAAAACAGTTGTAGTAGATGCAATATTTGGAATAGGTGGAAGAATAGATTTAGGTAGTGAGTTGGAAGAAATTTTATCCGTCTGCAATAGATTTGAGTCTAAAGTAGCCATAGATATCCCGACTGGACTTGACTCTAATACTGGAGAAATATCTCAAGCATGTTTTAATGCAAATAAAACAATTACCTTTATTGCATACAAACTTGGACAGCGAATCAATGAAGGCAAGAATTATTGCGGCAAGCTAATATTAAAAGACCTTGGACTTGGTATGAATGAAAATGTACGCCCATCAGTGAACGAATTCTCTTTTGACGATATAAAGAGATATATTCCAAAAAGAAAAGAGGATTCTCATAAAGGAGATCATGGCAAGCTTTTAATAATTGCAGGAGATGAAGGTTTCGGAGGAGCGGGTATTATGTCTTCAGAGTCTGGGCTTAAGACTGGAGCAGGATTGGTGAGACTGCTAACTAGAAAGTCTCATGTTTCTGCCAGCCTAGCAAGAAACCCAGAGGTCATGGTATCTGGTTCTGATAATGCTCAGGATTTAGAAGCTAATTTAGAATGGCCTAATGCGGTTGTTGCAGGGCCAGGAATGTTTGAAAACTACTGGTCGGAACAAATACTGTATAAGCTTCTTCTCTCTATTGCAGATAATGGCACCCCTGCTCTTTTAGATGCTGGGGCTCTTAGATTGTTAACTCATAAGGCTTTTTCTGAAATAAAACTTCATAGCCTAACAGTGCTCACCCCTCATCCAGGCGAGGCGGCTGAAATGCTGGATGTCACTGCAAAAGAAATTCAAAAAGATCGAATTGGCTCAGCAAAAAGACTGCAGAAAAAATATGGCTGCATCATAGTGCTTAAAGGCAATGGAACCATTATTTGCAATAAAAATGATGTTTATCTTTGTTCGTCTGGCGGCCCAGAGTTAGCTGTTGCTGGCTCTGGTGACATTCTCTCTGGAGTCATTGGCTCATTAATTGCCCAGGGATTAACTCCATTTGATGCAGCAAAATCTGGTGTTGGGATTCATGCTCGGGCTGGTGAACAGTTTGCGGCTGAAGTGGGCAGAATAGGGCTGGCTGCTGGCGAGCTGATACCTTATATAAGAAAAATCTTGAATTAACCTCTAATGTTAAAACTAAAATTAAAGAATGAATCTAAAACATTGCTTTTGGGCTCAGCCATTGGAGAAATTATTAAAAACTTTGATTTTAAAAATTTTGAAATTCATTTAAATGGTAATTTAGGTGCTGGAAAAACAACCTTGGTGAGAGGAGCGATTCAAAATTTAGATTGGACAGATGTTGTAACTAGTCCCTCATATACTTTATGTGAAGAGTATGAAGTAAATGGAAGGCTGTTATTACATGTTGATTTATATAGAATAAATTCTATTGAAGATTTAGAAGTCTTAAATCTTGATAGAGAGACTACCATGCAAAAAATTATTTTTATTGAATGGCCAGAAAATCTTCGGACAGACAGGAATGTCGACGTTATAATCGACCTAGATCATGACAACCGGGCAAGACATGCCTCAATAAAATGTAAGGATAGTAATGTTGAATCCAGCATTAAAACTTATTATGAAAATAATTAATTTAAGATTTCTTCTAGGAATTTTATGTATCTTTACCCTTTCAACGGAAGCAGCTAATCAAGTCTCCTTGAGCAATATTTCAGAGCTTGATTCTGGAAATTTAAAAATAGTATTTAATCTTGATAAGGTTGCTTTGATTAATTCATACGCGTTGGATGACCCATCAAGGATAGTGGTTGACTTAAAAGATACTTCCCTTAATGGGCAAATAAAATCTGAGTCGTTCGTCCCTATAAAGCTAATCAGAGCTAGTGAAGTTGGGGGTGCTGTTCGAATTGTGATTGATTTAAAAGGGTCTGTTTATTGGAAAAAACCATGGCAAGTAAAATACAAAGATCGTGTTGATTTAATTTTAGAGATAAAAAGAGATAAAAAAATCTCTACAAACTTAAGAGATATTATTGTAGCAATCGATGCAGGTCATGGCGGGAAAGATCCTGGCGCTGTCGGAAAAAATTTATTAGAAAAAGATGTCACGCTTTTAATAGCTAAAGAATTAGAGAGAACGCTTAAAAATACAAGTGGTTATAAGCCCATAATGATAAGGCCTGGTGATCAATTTGTTGATTTAGACGATCGCTATCAAAATGCTCGTAAGCTTGGTGCAGATTTATTTGTATCAATTCATGCAGATGGTTTCAGGCTGTCCTCAGTAAAAGGAGCATCAGTCTATGTTTGGTCAGAAGAAGCGTCATCCATAACAGCAGCAAACCTTTCAAAAAAAGAACTTACAAAAAATCCTGCAGTTAAATCTAAGATTGGTAAATTGGATGTAAGAGATTTTGATGAAGATGCGGCTCGTACCCTTTTTCAAATTGCTTACGAAGCAAAGATACAAAATAGTGTAATTTTAGCGGAAAAAATTCTTGCTCAATTAAAACGGGACCCTTATACGAAAATGCATAAGCCAAATGTTGAATTTGCAGATTTTAGAGTCTTGAAATCGATTGATATTCCATCTGTTCTTGTGGAATCGGGTTTTATCACCAACCCAGATGATGCAAAAAGATTAGAAGGAAAGGCTGGCAGGCGAATGATAGCAAGAAGCATATTTCTTGGAATTCATAATTACTTCAAAGAAAAACCTAAGCCTAATACATTCATGACAGCTCTTCCTGAGTATGTTGAGTATGAGATTCAAAAAGGTGATGTTATTTCAGAAATAGCTATTCGTTTCGGTGTTACCATTCAAGAACTCATTGATTGGAATAAGCTAAGCAATAAAAGTATTTACCCTGGACAGAAACTACAAATATTTATCTAATGTGGAATCTCAAAAATAAAACAATTGTAATTTCAGGTGCAACTAATGGCATCGGAAGAGCTGCTGCCATTGAATTAATAAAACATGAGCCTAATTTAGTCTTTACATATCGCAATAAAGAGTTGGCTGATGAATTAATAGCTGAAATTAATAAGGATTTTCCGAATTCTAAAATAAACTCTATATATTGTGATTTTTCAAATCAAGAGTCCATCAAAGATTGTGCAAATAAGATTAACTCTATCTGCAATAATATTGATGTGTTAATCAATAATGCTGGGGTTGTAAATACCTCTTATCACGAGACACTTGAAGGTATTGAAAATACTTTTGCAGTAAACCACTTAGGTTATTTTTTGCTTACAAACTTAGTTGTAAAAAAGATGAAAGGGTTAAAAGAGACAAGGATTATTAATGTATCTTCTGCAGCTCATGGATTTGTAAAAGAAATTCAATGGGGAGACATAAATTATAAAAATAACTTTGGGAAAGGGTTAAAAGCTTATAGCCAATCAAAGCTTGCTAATCTGCTTTTTACAAGATATTTAGCAATAAAACTATCTACAGACAATGTCACTGTAAATTCAATTCATCCCGGAGGAGTAAATACCTCCCTTGGCGGGCAAAATAAAGCTTGGTACAGCAAACCATTAAAATTAATCTTGTGGCCCTTTTTTAGATCTCCAAATAGGGGGGCTGAAAGTATTATCTATCTTGCAACTAAAATTGATGATGGGGTTACAGGAGAATACTTTGTGGACTCCAAAATAGCTAAGTCTTCAACTTATTCAAAGAACCTTGAGGAAGCTCATAAGCTCTGGCTGCAGTCCGAGGAGTTGGTTGGTGAGAGTTTTACTCTTTAGAGGTCAATTGGATCAACGTCTATAGACCACTTTACTTTCTTTAATAGTTTATTTTTATCGCCCGTCACAGAATTAGAAAAATCTAACAAAATTTGATTGAGTAGCGTTCTTTTTGATGCCTGGATGATGAGGTGATGATTATAAGAGCCTCTAACCTTTGCTTGCATTGCAGGCATTGGGCCAATAACTTTACACTTTGTTGAATCAATAAAGTGCTTAACATGATTAAGCATATCAATATTTGCTTGAGTGGTTGGGGATGCTGCTTTGATAATTGCCTCAAAGGTGTAAGGAGGTTGGCCTATCTCTTTTCTTTGTTTCATAAGTGCATTTGCAAACTTTAAGTAATCTCCGCTTTTAAGTTGTAATAGATTTTGATCGTTGGTATATCTGGATTGGACTAATACAGAGGAGTTGCCATCAAGCCGCCCTGCTCTTCCAGCTACCTGAATGAGTTGTTGACCCATCTCCTCTATTGCTGAAGAATTTATGCTGGTAACACCTTGATCAACATCAATAGCAATGACAAGCTCAAGATTTGGAAAATCATGACCTTTTATTAGCATTTGAGTTCCAACAAGGATTCCCGTTTGAGCATTTTTAATTTTGCTAAGTATTTCATCAAGCGATCCAGTTTTTTTTGTTGAATCCCTATCCATCCTAAATAATGGTATTGCTGGAAATAACTCACTCAGTGTATTTTCTAATTGCTCAGTTCCTGTTCCTAGAAAAGATAACTGCTCTTTTCCACAGCTTGGACAGCGTTCTGGAACCCCGAAAGCTGAATCACATCGATGACAAATTAATCTTTCTGCTTGATGGTGAAAGACCAGGCTTGAATCACAGCTGTTACAGGCTGCCCGCCACTCACAATAAGAGCATATAAACTGAGGAGCAAAACCCCTGCGGTTAATAAAAATCATTACTTGTTTTTGTTTTTTAAGCGTATCTCCAATTGCTTGAATGGCTTGGGGTGCTAGCCCACTTAGCATCTTGGTCTCATTAATATCTAGGATAGAAAATTTTGGAGGATTTTTATCAGTAATTCTTTTTGTTAATTTGACAATGCTGAATTTTTTTTCTTCAACGAGTTTTAACGTTCTGAGCGATGGAGTTGCTGATCCAAGAATAATAGGAATTTTAAGTATTTGAGCTCTTTTGATTGCCAGATCTCTTGCTGAAAATTTGAAGCCCTCATTTTGCTTATAAGATGCATCATGCTCTTCATCTATGATTATTAGCCCCAGTCTAGGAGCAGGCAACATTACTGCTGATCTTGTACCAATCATTATTTTTATATTACCCTCTCTAAATTTTTGCCATGATTTATAGCGAGCACTTGGGGTCATTTTGGAATGGTAAATACCAACTAAGGTCCCAAATTGATTTTTGAGTCGCTCTTCAAGTTGAGGAATCAATGCAATTTCAGGGGCAAGAATTAGAGATGACTTATTTTTTAAGAGCGCCTCACTAATGCACCTTATGTAAACCTCTGTTTTGCCTGAACCTGTTACCCCGTATAAAAGTGTTGGCACGAAACCCTCCAGCGCTGATAAAAATTTTACTGCCTTGAGTTGTTGTGCGCTTAAAGTTTTTTTAAAAGTATTATTAATTGCTTGCGCTATCTGTAAATTATTAATTGGCTCAAGCATTTTCTTGGCCTGGCGAAGTGTTGTTGGTATAAATGAAATAAGCACCTCTCCTATGGGGTGATGGTAATACTCCGCCGCCCAATTAAGAATTTTTAGCTCTGTTCTTGAAAAAATGGGCTCGTCATCTAATACAAAATCGATGCTCTTAGTTTTAATTACAGTCTCATTGATTGTGCCAATGACAATTCCTAGTTTCTGTTTGGAGCCAAATTTAACTGCCACTCTGGTTCCAGGTTTAATTTGTTGATTTGAGTGATAGGTAAAGGTTTGCCTTAGCGGAACGGCAATTGCCACATTGTAAAAAAATTTACTCATATGTATTTGTAAACCTAACTGTATTTGGTATAGTGCTCATCCAAATTTGATTTTATTATGAAAACAGACATACATCCCAATTATCAAGAAATAACTACAACTTGTAGCTGTGGCAATGTGCTTCCTGTAATGAGCACACTTAAAGATAATCTATCATTGGATGTTTGCTCTAAATGTCACCCATTCTATACTGGTAAGCAGAAAATGCTTGATTCTGGTGGTCGGGTGAAGAAATTCCAAGATCGTTTTGGCGCATCAGGTGCCTCAAAGCCTGAGACCAAAAAAGCTGAAGCTAAAGTTGAGGAAACAGCTGTTGAAGATGTGCTGGAGACTCCGGTCGAAGAAGTTCTTGAGGAAACTGTTGCAGAGGAAGTCGAAGCTGAAGAAGTGGTTGAAGAAATTTCTGAAGAGAATGCTGAAGAAGAAACTGATGCCGAGTCAGAAAGCGAAGAAGAAAAATAAGCGTTTACTCAACCCCTGAGCTACCAAATCCTTTTATCCCTCTCTCTGTTTTAGAGAAATCCTCCACCACTCTTAATTTAGCTTGCTTGATTGGCACAAGAATCATTTGAGCAATTCTATCGCCAGTGCTCACAAGAAAATCTTCAGTTGACCTATTCCAAAGAGGCACTTTAAGTTCACCCTGATAATCAGAATCAATCAATCCAACTAAATTTCCCATAACAATGCCATGTTTTGAACCAAGGCCAGATCTTGGGATAACTAAAGCAGATAGAGTTGGATCTTCTATATATATAGAAAAACCTAATGGAATCAACTGGCACTCTTGAGGCTTTAAAGTAAAGCTTTTCTCAACACATGCTCTTAAATCTAAACCAGCAGAGCCTTCCGTCGAGTATTCTGGTAATGGAATGGAATCGCCTATGAGCGGGTTAAGAATTTTAACTTTCAAATCAATCATATTTGAGTTCCCTGGGTGTAATTAATGATTCGCAGTTTAATATACCAGCATCTAAATCTTTCCAATGATTAAAATTTGTAAGTTTTGCAAATGCGCAAGTTGGAAACTTAATAATGGATTCATCAGTCAATGATTCTGTTAGGATATGAAGCCCTGGATTGTGCCCTATAACCAATACATTATTAATCTCTTCGTCTTGCTCTTTAATTAACTGAGATAGGGATGATGCTGATGCATGATAAATACTCTCTTTAAAAACAGTTGATGGAATAGGATTAAGAGAGCTCAAAACCAGATCAAGAGTAGACTGAGTTCTTTCACTAGGACTAGATAAGATTAGATCAAAAGAAATACTATGTTTTTGTATGTATTTAGATAATAGAATTGCATCGGAAATCCCTCTTTTAGATAAAGGACGTTCAAAATCACTATGCTGAGGATTATCCCAGCTTGATTTGGCATGGCGCAGAAGAAATAAACTTTTCATTCTTTGTAATTCTATCTTGCTAAGACTCCCTATGTCCTATAAAATCGCGTTTCTATGAGTAAAGTATGCCAAGTAACAGGGAAGATGCCGCAAAGTGGTAATAATGTTTCCCATGCTAATAATCGCGTAAAAAGGAAGTTTTTTCCTAACCTTCACACGCACAAGTTTTGGGTTGAATCTGAGAATAGGTTTGTAACTTTAAAGCTATCGACTAAAGGCATGCGCATCATCGATAAAAAAGGCATTGATGAAGTTCTCAAGGACATGAGATCTCGCGGCGAAAAAGTCTAACTAATAAACCACTGCTTCTGAAAAATCTCTAGGGCCTCCTAGGGCATCTCTATCACTTTTTGGAGTGCATGAATCTTTGTCGTGAATGCCGTACTGATCTCCAACCTCTGCTGCAATAAGTGTTTTTCCTGAAATACTCATCAGTACAGGATCCTCGTATAGCTCATTAATGACCATTCCTGCATATTCTTGACTTGCAGCTCCTTTTAAAAACTCTGCATATTGCTCACCATGCATTTCACTAACTTTTTGAGTTTTTTCATCCTTCACAATTCCGGACCATAGCGATAAAGAACAAATATCAAACTCTTTAAGATCGTATGCCATATCAAAAGCCATCTTATCTATGCCAGCTTTTTGAGCGCCATAGATAGGTCCATGCATGTAGCACATCGCCCCATGAGAGGAAATTTGTAAAATTAATTTTCCCTTGCTTGCTATCATTAAAGGGGTCAAAGCGTGAGACAAAAGATAGTTTGATTTCAGCCCAACATCCATCACAGACCAGAGATCAATAGATTTCTCCCAATAGGGTTTTGGTTCAACTAAGTCATCATGAATCTGGCAGGCAGCATGAACAAGCAAATCTAGTTGACCAAATTCTTCTTTTACATAATTAGCAAGTTCTAAGATTTCTGTATAATTATTTAAATCAATGCTGTAAGCGATCCCTTTGGCACCTTCTTGTTCAATTTTTTGAACGGTGTTGTCAAGGCTGCTTTGAATTTCAAAACCAAATTGTTGTACGGTGGCATTCTTGCTAGAACTCCTAGCTGCACAAATAATAATATCATCAGGCTTGGCTAAGCCTTCTGCAATTCCTTTGCCTACTCCTCTGCTGGCCCCAGTTACTAAAATTACTCTTTTATTTTCTTTTGTCATAATCTTCTCCTGTTAAAATTGTAATCGATGTTATACCTTGCCTCCAAATCGCCACGACGAACTGAACTCCTTTCTCAAATTGGGGCTGAACATGAAGTGATCAATATTCATATTGATGAGTTTTTAGATGCAGCTAAATCTTCAAGAGATAACGTAGAGAGTTTATCTCTGCTCAAGTGCCAGGAAGGCATTAGATATATCCTCTCAAAAAATATGCTCCTCCTTCCTGTTTTAACAGCAGATACAATCGTGGTTTTGGGAGAAGAAATATTTGGCAAGCCAGAATCAAAAGAAGATGCTATCAGAATGCTCATGCAACTGTCTGGAAAAATACATTCAGTGATTACTGGGGTAACAATTGGGATTGTGGAATCTGATCAAGCCCAATTTCATACCATCAGCGTTGAATCAAAGGTTGAGTTCTCAATATTGACTGAACATGAATGTCAAAAATACTGCACTACGATGGAACCCTTTGATAAAGCTGGAGGTTATGGGATTCAGGGTTATGGCTCTACTTTTGTAAAGAATATTTCAGGAAGCTACTCTAATATTGTGGGTCTGCCCATGCATGAAGTTACTGAATTATTTAAAAAGTTAAATATTGCATTCTGGAATAAAAAATAGTGCTGCCTAAATTTTATGAATGCCAGATGCATGCAGGATAAAGTTTTTCTTTAAAAGACTAAATTTATTTACAGCTTTGAGCCCTGAATTTCTCAATAGTCGGAGATATGGACTTTCTTCTTGAAAAAGATTAAAGAGTAAATCAACACCTTTGATCATCGCAGAGTTTAATGTTTTGCGTCTCAATTCATATTTTTTTAAGAATGCCAATTGACCAATATCTTTACCAGCACTAATACCATTTTGAATCTCATCTGCAAGAACACTTGCATCTGCCAATCCTAAATTAATTCCTTGGCCTGCTAGCGGATGAATTGAATGTGCTGAGTCAGCAATCACGCATACGCCTTCATCACAATATTCATTTAAATGGTGGGATGTCAAAGGAAATGAAAGTATTTCACTGGTAACTTTGATCTTACATGAAAGTTTTTTCTCAAATTTATGAAGATGTGCGCCTATGTTATCAACTGATAAATCAACAACTGAGTCTTTTGGTGCAGACCAAACCACGGAGAATTGATGAGATGAGGAATGATTGTTAAATGGCATCAATGCAAAAATTTCTTTTTCATGGAAGATTTGAATTGCTTCTGTGGTATTCAGTTCTGGAATATCAACAAAAAATGTTTGGGCAATTTGTTGATAGTCTTTATCAAAGCTTTCTGAGCCAATCGATTGAGCAAGCTCAGAATTTCTACCTTCCGCTATAACCAATAAATCAGCTTTTAAATCTGATCCATCGCTTAAGACCACCTCAACTCCCGACCCAGTTGATGCAAAAGAAACAATATATTTACCTGCGGTTGTTGAATCAACTACTTTATTGCTTAAAGCTTCTTTCAAAGCATTAAAGCTTAGCACCTTTGCTAAATAGTCTAAATTTGCATCTTGAGCACTAAATACAAGTTGGCCAGTGCCAACGCCATCTAAAACATTCATCGTTTGAATTGATGCGGCAGAAGTCTTCACATCTAATGCATTGAGCCTTTCAAAGGCACTCAGATTCAAGGTTAAAGTTCTAATGTGATCAATGGGAGATGGTTTAGGGTGGCTTTTTTCAATGATTTGAAAAGGGATATTTCGCGCTGCAAGCTCAAGACCAAGATAAGACCCTACAATTCCACCCCCAGAAATCAATACCGATTGAGTCATGAGTAACTTAGGCCATCAAGGCTTCGATTTCTTTTGGATCTGATGGCACAAAACTAGTGAGATTTTCATTGCCATCATTGGTGACTAAAATATCATCTTCAATCCTAATACCTATGCCTTTCCATTTGTCTTCTACATCAGCAGATGATGGAATATATATGCCAGGTTCAACCGTAGTCACCATGCCAGGTTTGAATTTCATAAATTCACCATTTTCCATGTAGTCTCCAGCGTCATGTACATCTATACCTAACCAATGACCAATTTTATGCATATAAAATTTCTTATACGCACCTTGAGCATGCAGGTCATCTAATCCGCCTTTAAGTATTCCTAGGTCGATCAAACCTTGAGTAATAATTTTTTCTGAAATTATCTGTGCATCCATTACATTATGATCAGTAGTGATCGCTTCAATGCTTTTTAATTGAGCCTCCATAACCACTTCATAGATTGCAAGCTGGGGGTCAGTGAACTTACCGTTAATTGGGAATGTTCTTGTGATATCGGATGCATATAGTTCATATTCACAACCAGCATCTACTAAAAGCAGCTCGCCATCTTTTAAAGGCTGGGAGTTTTCAACGTAATGCAAAACACAAGCATTTTCGCCACCAGCAACAATTGGTGTGTACGCTGAGAAACGCCCTCCTCTTTTAGAGAATTCATATAAATAAAAAGCTTCCATTTCTTGTTCTGTCATCCCTGGCTTAACAAATTTCATTGCCTCAACATGAGCTTCAGCAGAAATTTGGCAAGCTTTCTTCAGAATTGTAATTTCATCTCCATCTTTAATTAAGCGTTGGTTACCAACTTTTGATGATACGTCTGCTATATCAATTGCAGAACTATGCCTATCCTTAGATTTAGCTGCTTTGATCCACTCAATAACATCTGTATCTAAACATCGATTTTTGCCCACGGGATAAAGGACCTGATCACAGCCTGCTATTAATTCTGGTAATTTTTGATTAATGTCAGTATTTTTAAATGCAAGATCAAACCCATGATCATTTACAGCTCCGTCAGGGCCTGCTCGATAGCCATCCCAAATCTCTTTAAGCTCATCTTTCTCTGGAACAAAAGCTATTGATTGAATGTTTTTGCTGCCATCAACCAAAAGAACTAACGTAGATTCAGCTTCATTAAAGCCCGTTAAATACCAAAAATTACTATCTTGCCTAAATGCATGAGATGAATCTGCATTCCTGTATTGAGTTGAGGCTCCCGCAATAACAACCGCTGAATTTTTTGGAAGCTCTAATCCAAGTTGCTCCCTTCGACCTAAATATAAATTTTTCATGCTCTCATTCTACTCTTTTCTTTTTCAAACTTCCCTATTTACATATGAACACTTAAACTTAATATATTCTTATGAGTGAAAATTCAAATAATCCTATCAACCGATTAGTAACATGCACTGAAATACTTTTAAAGCGCTTCAACGAGCAAAAAGGCATTATTGATACATATATCAAAAAAGAAAGAGAGTGGAAAAAATACAAGCTGGCTCAGGTAAATGAAATTAAAAAACTTGAAAAAGTAAATTCTAAATTAAACAAGGTCATTAAATCTTATGAGCAATAAAGAAATACTATCTTTAAGAATTATGGGTAAAGATATATCTATTGCTTGCCCTCCTGAAGATAAGCCTGGTCTAGAGGCTGCTGCAGATCTTCTTAATCAAGATATAGATTTAATTCCTGATAAGGCAAATGCACTTATTCTTGCAAGTTTGAATTTAGCTTTTAAACAAATGAATGGTCCTTCTTCATGCTCCATTGATTCAAAAATAGAGGAAACAATTGAGCGGCTATCAACCAATATTGAAAAGGCTCTAAGTTAAACTTCTGAGCTGGATTAAAATGTTTTATACTTATTGAGACTGGTTCATTTGCCAACTTATCGAGATTCTTTGAACCGATAATATATTTAAAGGTGATTTTCCACTGCTGTTGTTGTGCATTACCATTGAGGGAAGCCTGATACAGCATGAGCTTCGCCACCTGACCTTTCGGTTCAGGTAACGATGAGTAGCGGTGAATTGGTTTTTAGTCAGCGCAAATGTGAAAACAATTTATAGACAATCTATTCTTCAGGGCAGAGCTGCCTTGAATGCGTCTGATATCACCCAGCTCTCTGAATCAATACTTAAACTAGCTCATAAAGGATTAGATATAAGTACCTGTGAAGCATTGGGAGGCTATTTTGCGGCAAATAATGAAGTTAGCATTGAAGCGATAATTAAGACAAGACTCCAAAAAAAGCTTACCACGACTTTTCCTGTCATCTCATCAAATCAATCAATGGCAATGGTAAACCCTGAAAATTTAAAAAAGCTTAGTAAAAATAAGTTTAATATTCTAGAGCCAGTTTCAGGCAATGAAGTTCTACCGATGGAGCATGACATGATCATTGTGCCGACAGTGGGAGTAGATAAAAATGGTTTTAGAGTTGGATATGGCGGAGGTTACTATGACCGACTCTTAAAGCCTATCCTAGATAAAAAAAATAGGCCCCTAATCATTGGTTTAGTTTATGATTTTCAATTAATAGATGATCTCATTAATGAGGAGCACGACATTAAACTTGATGTTGTTGTCACCGAAAAACAAGTAATAAATTTTACTAAATTTTGAGCTTAGCTGCGTAGCTAAAGATATCTTCAGCAAGAATCTCTGGGTTTTCTAATGCTGCAAAATGTCCGCCAGGATGTTGGTTCCATTGAATAATATTATAGATCTCATCCGCCCAAACTTTTGGGGGTCTAGCAATTTCATTTTTAAAAATGGCTCCTCCCATGGGCTGAGAAATTTTATTAAGACTAAAGCCCATAGGGCCATTCTCATAATAAAATCTGGCAGATGATGTAATTGATTCTGTGTACCAATACAAGGAAACAATAGCCAATACCTCATCTAAAGGAACTACAAGCTGACCTGACTCCTTGTTGGCCCAGCCATGGAATTTTTCAATAATCCATGCGGCCAAACCTACGGGAGAATCATTTAAGCCATAACCCAAGGTTTGTGGTTTAGTGCTTTGAATTGCAAAATACCCATATCCTGTAGCTTGATATTTCTCTAAATTTTTCATCCCTTCAATCTCTTCTGGCAATACTCCATCCATTGGATCTGCTCCATCTGGAGGAAATGCAATGACTAGATTTAGATGCAACCCAATGCAATTTTCAGGAAAAAGCTCAGCAATCCATTTTGATACCATGGAGCCCCAGTCTCCTCCCTGCGCAATGTATTTTGTATATCCCAAAGCAAGCATTAATTCATTTTCTAGCTTTGCTACCTCTTTAGCATTCATGCCTAATTCTTTTGGTTTGTCTGAAAAACCATATCCTGGAATAGCTGGGCAAACTACATCAAATTCAATCCCTTCTTTGCCTTTAATTAAAAGAGGGATAACTTTTAAAAACTCCTGCACGCTCCCAGGCCAACCATGAGTGAGCAGTAATGGAATTGCATTTCTAGATCCAGACTTTTTATGTAAATAATGGAGCTCTAAACCAGAATCTGTTTTATATTTAAAGCTTCCAGCTTCATTTAACTTAGCTTCGTGTTTTCTCCAATCAAAACTATTTCTCCATGTTCCAACTGCTTCCTCTAAGTAAGATTTTTTAGTGCCCAGTTTCCATCGGTCATCATTAATCTCATCAGGCCATCTAGTTAAATCTATTTTTTTATTTAATAAATCTATTTTTTCGTCAGGAACAAAAATTTTAAATTCTCTAACCATTATTTTAAAAATTCCTCATAAGCACTGTTATTCGTTTCTTCTACAAAATTATAATCCAAGGATTTTAAATGCTTCTCAAGAGCATGAACGCCCCTCCCCTTATCCTCTATACCAATAAGAACATTGGCAAATGCCGCGCCAAGATTTCGATAATGGAAAAGGGAGATATTCCACTTAGACCCAAAATCTTTTAAAAATCCTGCAAGCGCTCCAGGCCTAACAGGAAACTGACATCTAAAAAGTCTTTCAGAATCCTGTTCAGAAATTATGCTCTTGTGACCTCCAACCATGTGCCTTAGATGGTCATTGGAAATCTGATTTCTTGTTAAATCACTAAATTTAAATTTACTTTTCGAAAGCTTCATTTTTAAATTCTTAAAAGCTTCCTCATTTTCAGTTTTAATACCCACGAGAACATGCGCATCAAGTTTGCTAGCAAATCTGTAATTAAATTCTGTAATTTGAGACCTTCCAAATACCTTGCATAATTTAAGAAAGCTTCCTGGCTTCTCAGGAATTTGAATGCTTAAAAGTTTTTCTCGATTTTCACCAACTTCAGATCTTTCTACTATATAGCTCAACCTTTCAAAATTTACATTTGCACCGCTGCTGACTGCGAGCAATCTTTTATCTGATATTTTTGATGCATATTTTTTTAATCCAGCTAATGCCAATGCTCCTGCTGGCTCGGAGAGTACTCTTGTGTCCTCAAAAATATCTTTTACAGCTGCACATAACTCATCGATACTAACTGTAATCACTCCATCCACGCACTCTTTAATAACATCAAAATTGTGTTTACCAATTTGCTCAACTGCAACTCCGTCTGCAAAAAGGCCTACCTCTCTTAATCGAACTCTCTTGTCTACTTTTATTGCTTCAGCTAGACAAGCAGAATCCTCTACCTCAACACCATAGACTTTAGTTTTTGTTTGAGTTTGTGCCGCCCATGCACCTATCCCTGCCAATAGTCCCCCTCCTCCAACAGGTACAAAAATTACATCTAGGGTACTATCTTCATCAAAGATCTCTTTTCCGACAGTACCTTGCCCAGCAATAGTTAATGGATCATCAAATGCTTCAATGAATTCAATTCTTTGCTCTCGGGCCATTTGAATTGCCTTTTTTGAAGCTTGGTCATAATTATCTCCAAAAAGTAAAACTTTTGCGCCAAACCTTTTTACCGATTTAACTTTTATCTCAGGTGTGGTTAATGGCATCACTATCAAACATGGGATTTTCAATTTTTTACATGCATTGGCCACACCTTGAGCATGATTTCCAGCTGAAGCAGTTAATACTCCTCGTTTTTGCTGAGCAACGCTTAAGTTAGAAATTTTATTGTAGGCACCACGAATCTTGAATGAAAAAATTGGTTGCAGGTCTTCTCGTTTTAAAAAAACTTCATTTTTTAATTTGCTTGAAAGGTTCGCAGCAAAACTAATAGGAGTATCAATGGCAACATCGTATACTTTTGAATTAGCAATTAAATCCAAGTACTTTTTTGAAGATTTGAATGAGCCTGTTTTTTTTATTTTAAGTCGCATAATAATTTAAGTATTATACCCATAATGAGCAATCCAAAATTAAATGCTTCAATAGAAGCGATTGATTACATCAAACCAAAAATTACAGCTGAGTCAATCATTGGAGTTGGAACTGGCTCAACAGTAAATTACTTTATTGATGAGCTTGCAAAAGTTAAGCATATTTTTAAAGGCGCTGTTTCCAGCTCAGAGGCATCGACAAAATTACTTGAAGACAATGGTATTGAGGTTTTTGAGCTAAATGATGTAAATGAAATCCTTGTATATATTGATGGTGCTGATGAGGTCGATTCATCTCATAATTTAATTAAAGGTGGTGGTGGAGCCCATACTAGAGAAAAAATTGTTGCCTCAGCATCTAATGAATTTGTCTGTATAGTTGATAATTCAAAACTTGTTGAAGTTCTTGGTGGCTTCCCTCTTCCAATAGAAGTTATTGTTAAGAGTAGGAGTTTTGTAGCCAGAGAGATTGTTAAGCTTGGCGGAGAACCTGAGCTAAGAAACAACTTTGTGACTGATCAAGAAAACCAAATTTTAGATGTTAAAGGATTAAAAATTAACGACCCATTGATGTTGGAAGAGAAAATTAACTTAATACCAGGTGTCTTGGATAATGGGATATTTGCTAATTGCAAACCACACAAACTGATTGTAGGTAAAATTTAAAGTACTGCTTGAATAGCTGAAACCAGTCTTTCTGATTCAGGGGTAACACTTGATTTGTAATGCTCAATTACCTTTCCATCTCTTCCAATTAAGTATTTTGCAAAATTCCATTTTGGTTCTTTGCCAGAAGCTGCAATAAGTTTTTTGTAGAATGGGTGTGCTTTCTTGCCTGTGACTTTTGCAGTAGCAAACATTGGAAATTCAACTCCATATTCAGTGCTACAGAATTCAGCAACCTTGGATTCAGCTGAGAATTCTTGAAAAAAATCTCTAGACGGAACACCTATTATCATAAGTCCATCATCTTTATATTTATCATATAGTCTTTGTAGACCTGCATACTGAGGAGTGTAGCCACATCTACTTGCTACATTTACCACAAGCATGACATTTCCAGAATATTCACATAGATTTTGCTCATCATCAGAGTCTAAGACTCGAAGTGTACTATTTAATATATCTGAGCAAGCAAAGGAATTTGCTGAGAAGGCAAACATACATAAAAGGAATAAGTTTTTCATTCCTCAAATATTACACTACTGGTGAAATAGCGTAAACAGATGATATAAATATTGAAACCAATACAACTAACTCAAATTTATCAACTAATTTTCTATTCATAATTTAATCCTTAAAAGAGGTGGAGGGCTTATGCCCTCCATAATTCCAGAGAATTATCAGCAATCCATAGGGGGGAGAAGTGCTGATAATGATAATTATATATAATTATAATTATATATCAATAATATTTATAAATATATTTAATTTATTTAAAGATATTATTAATAGTTATATTTCTAATAAATTTGCTTGAAATGCTTTATTTAGGCTTAAATTATCAAAAAGAATATATAATTTCACATTAAAAATTAAATTTAGAGACAGCTATGACGAATGAATTAAAGGGTAAAGTTAATTACACAACAAAAGGAAATATTGCAATTTTAGAAGTTGATAATCCGCCAGTGAATCCCCTAAGTAGCGGTGTTCGAGCTGGATTATCTGAATACATATCAAAAGCCAATGAGGATGATTTGATAGAAGGAATTATATTAACTGGGGCTGGAAGATCTTTTATAGCTGGCGCAGATATTTCCGAATTTGGCCAAAAACCTGATGGACCCGACCTTCACACTGCTTTGCGTGAGATAGAATTTAGCAAAAAACCAGTTTTGGCAGCCATAAATGGGACTGCACTTGGGGGCGGCCTTGAGACTGCGCTTGTTTGTAACTATAGAATGGGTACAAATAAGGCTATTGTAGGCCTTCCAGAGGTTAATTTAGGTTTATTACCAGGCGCTGGAGGCACTCAAAGACTGCCTAGATTGATTGGACCATCTCAAGCCCTGAAAATGATGCTTTCTGGGACTCCAATATCTGCTAAGAAAGCCCTTCAACAAGGAGTTATTGACGCTATTTCAGAAAATTCTTTAATTGATGATGCAATAATGTTTTTGCAAGAAAAAATTGGTCAAAGTGAGCATCCTAAGGTTAGAGATAAGAATGAAAAACTAATCGAAGCTAGAGGAGCAGACAATGTATTGGCTGAGGCTAGAGCACTTGCATCTAAGACAAGAAGGGGTCAATTTGCTCCAGGTCAGATAATTGCTTGTGTTGAGGCTGCTATTAATGAAGATGATTTTGATGTTGGTATGAAAAAAGAATCTGAGTATTTTCTTGAGTGCTTAATCAACCCTCAGCGCGAGGCAATGATCCATATTTTCTTTGGCGAGCGAGCAGCATCAAAAATATCTGACATTCCAAAAGAAACCCCACTGCATCCAATTCAAAAAGCTGGGGTAGTAGGGTCAGGAACAATGGGCGGAGGAATAGCAATGAATTTTGCTAATTCTGGAATTCCAGTTCTAGTTCTTGATCAAGATGAAAAGAACCTTGAAAGAGGGATGGGTGTCATTGATAAAAACTATCAAATGATGGTGGAAAGAGGAAGGATGACGCAGGAGCAAAAAGATATCGTCATGGGGTTAATTAGCCCTACATTATCATATGAAGATCTTGCAGATGTAGATATTGTCGTTGAAGCTGTTTATGAAAATCTAGAATTAAAACAAGAGATTTTTAGAAGTCTAGATGAGGCAACAAATGAGAATGCCATACTTGCGTCTAATACATCTGGTCTAGATATTGACGCTATTGCATCAGTAACTAATAGGCCTGAAAAGGTAGTGGGTACTCACTTTTTTAGTCCCGCAAATATTATGAGATTGCTTGAAGTTGTTAGGGGCCAGGAGTCATCGGATGAAACAATGGCAACGGTTATGTCTATTGGCAAAAGGATGAAAAAGGCATCAGTCGTATCATTAAATGCTCCGGGATTCATTGGCAACAGGATGCTCTATGGCTATACCTATCAAGCAAACATGTTGCTGCTAGAAGGAGCTTTACCCAATCAAATTGATAACGCTTTAGAATCATTTGGCATGAGTATGGGCCCATTTAGAATGATGGATTTAGTTGGTTTAGATCTTGGGTGGAGAGCAAGAAAATTAGGCAACATTGAAACGCCATTAACAAATAAAATTGCAGATGCTTTGTGTGAACAAGATAGATTTGGGCAAAAAAATTCTAAAGGTTTTTATAATTACTCAGAAGGTTCCAGAGCTCCCAACCCTGCTCCTGAAAATGAAGATATTTATAAAGAAATATCTGATAATAATAATATTGCTAGAAGAGAGATATCGGATCAAGAAATTATTGATAGATGTATCTTAGCTCTGGTAAATGAAGGAGCGCAAATTCTTGAAGAAGGAGTGGCGCAAAGATCTGGTGATATGGATATTGTTTATATAAATGGATATGGCTTTCCAATATGGAGAGGTGGGCCTATGTTTTATGCAAATCAACAAGGCTTAGATAAGGTAATAGAGAAAATGAATAATTTTTCTAAATTAGATGAAGAATTCTGGAAACCTGCTCCATTATTGCAAAAATTAGCAGATGAATCATCAGTTTTCGGTGAAGCGCCGACTCAAAACGAGCGGGCAACAAAACTTAGCTTTAAAAAGACAAATATGGGCGGGGTATAGGAAAAAGCCCTATAAATAGATGTTTACAAGTGTTTTTTCTGAAATAAGCTCGTAAAGCTCTATAACATCATGGTTGAGCATCCGAATGCACCCATGAGATGCTTTTTGCCCTATTAGTCCCTCTTCATGGGTTCCATGAATATAAATATATCTTTTATATGAATCTACCTTGCCTCCCTTGTTAAAGCCCTCAGTCATGCCTGTGAGCCATATAACCCTTGAAGTAATAAAATCATCTTCTGAATCAATTGGGGTTTCAATAATATTAGCTTTTTGCGGAATATGATTCCTGCTAACAAAAAAATCATATTTATCAACATTTGTTCCTATCATTTCTTTTACTTGATGCATGCCAAGTGGAGTTTTTAAAGAATTTTCTGTTTGGCCCTCACCGTAGGCTGAGCTTGAAATAGGATAGCTAATAATTACCCGATTCTCTTCAAATAAGTACAGGCGCTGCTCGGAAATACTAATTTCTACGAGATTTTCTGCTAATAGGCTTATGGAGCTAAGTAATATTAAAATCAAGTATGTTTTATTCATTTCCTTGATCTTACAACAAACATGAACATGAACATAATTAATGATATTAAAGGAATGATCGAGTAACCCCATTCATAAAAAAAAGACGTCTCCTGGGTTTTATATATTCTTCCATTTAATGCACCCTTCGTACCTTTGGATATTTTAGAAACAATTGTTCCTTTATTGTCAACTATTGTTGATATTCCATCTGATGTTCCCCTGGCAATCCATTTATTAGACTCTAATGCCCGGGCTCTTACTATTTGCAAGTGTTGATATGGGCCATATGAATTCCCAAACCAGGTGTCATTACTAATGTTTACAATAAAATCAGCCTCTCTCATTTGATGGATATAACTCAACGGAAATGCAATATCGAAGCAAATCATGCCCAATATCTTAAAATTATTAGTGTTTAAAAGCTCTTGATTAGGCATGCCTGCGCTTATAGATGACATTGGCATATCAAAGAAGTCAATAATCCCTCTAAGCAGGTTTTCAAAAGGTACATATTCACCAAAAGGTACAAGATGTCTTTTTGCATAGCTTTCATCAGTGCTAAGAATTGTCATGGTGTTGTATAAAGAACTATCTTGATACTTCCATGCTCCTGATAGTATTTCTGGCAATCCATCAATCCTTGAATTGAAATTAGCCATTTGATTGCTTGAATGCAAATAAGGTAACGGTGATTCTGGCCAAATTAAAAGATCTACGTTACTTTGCTGGCGGCTTAAGTCAACTAAAACATCTTCAATATTCTTGTGTAACCCATCTACATATTTTTTAAAAGGATCTAGTGAAGGTTGAATAATAGAAATAGATAGGCTTTCTTTTGGGTAGAAAATAGTCAGATTATGCTGGGGCAAGAAAATTACTAAGCTAAAAATAGTGATTAAAAAAATTCTATATTGCTTATTTAAAAATGATAATGCTATTACAAAAGATAGAAAATACAGAATGAATGACCCACCATAAACGCCTAAGATTGGGATGATATTTTGGCCAGCAGTATCTAGCAAAACCAAGCCTGGTAATAGCCATGGGAAACCCCCTAGCAAAACAAATCTTAAGAGCTCTAATAGGGTAAGAAGGCTTGCAAAAACTAAACTTTTTATAAAAAGATTAGCATCAATATTCAGTAACTTAATTATAGAAAATGGGGCTATAAATACTATCGATAATAAAGACCCCATAATTAAAATTATACTTATAGATATAATAATAGATGTATTTCCGTAATAGTAAATGCTCACTATTAACCAGCCTGTCCCTGCTATCCAGTATCCCAACCCCCATGCGACTGATCTTTTAAAAGCTTGCCAAAAATTTTCAGAATTTATAATTGCTGCAATAAAGATTGAGAGTGAAATAACAATGATGAGTTTAAAATTAAATGGGCTGAAGGCAAGGACAGAAGTGGCGCCAATAAATCCTAAATATAAGTAACTAAGAAAAGGAGATTTAAGAATTTGTTTTGATAGTAATGCCAATTTTTTTAACTTTTCTTTTGTCTGCTGCAGTCACTGCAAGGATCATATTATCTATTTCAATTTTATCTCCAACCTTTGGAAGAAAGCCTAACTTATTAATGAATAATCCAGCCAGAGTTTCAGTATCCATTCCATCAAAATTTTTATTAAACTTTTCTTCGAAGATCGAAAGTTCAAGAGTTGCATCAGCAATATATTCATGTTCACTAACCTGGATTAAATCTTCGTCCTCAGAATCATGCTCATCCTCAATTTCACCGACAAGCTCTTCTAAAATATCTTCAATTGTTACTAAACCAGAAATAGTTCCGTATTCATCCAAAACAACTGCCATGTGAGATCTATCTTTTTTAAATTCTTCGAGCAATGAATCAGCTTTTTTAGATTCAGGGACTACTTTAATATCTCTTATTAAGTTTTGAAGAGCAAAATCTTCCAAATTTTTACTAATTATTGTTAGAAGATCTTTTGCAAGTAATATTCCTTTAACCTCATTCTTGGTTTCTCCAAGAACAGGGTATCTAGAGTGACCAGATTCAATAATTCTTTTAATCATTGGCTGCGGTGCTTCATCGGCCGAAATAGTTACCATTTCTACTTTTGGAACCATTATCTCTTTAACAGTAGTATCGCCAAGCCTAATTGCTCTCTCTGCTATAAATTGAGCTTCTTTGTCTATTAGGCGAGCGCTAAGGGCATCTTCAAGCAATATTGATACATCGTCTAAGCTTGATGGCTTAATTGTAAAAAAACGTTTTATTTTATTTAAAAAACTCGACGGGGGCTGGTCTTGATCAGTGTCTTGGTTGGTCATATTAAGTAAGGGTTAGCTATTTTAAAAAATTCTAGATAATTAATCTCTTTTGCCTCCATTATGTTGGCATCGTTCTCCTGCTCATGATCAAAACCTAGTAAATGAAGTATTCCGTGAGCTAATAGGTGCATCATATGATCGTCTAAGTCTCTATTCAAGCTGTGTGACTCAGTTTTAACAAAAGGAACACTTATTGCAATATCTCCAAGCTCATCAGAAAGCTGCTCAATATCTATATTGATAGGAAAAGATAAGACATTTGTATCTGAGTTCTTTTTTCTAAACTCTTGATTAAGCAAAATCATTTCCTGAGTTGTCATAAATTTGAGATTAACAACCGACCCAACTTTGCTCTGATCGCAAAGTATGTGCTCTGCAATCATGTGCAGCTTTTTTTCCAGATCGCCGGAAAGCTGATGAAAATTATGAGGAGAAATATTTAAACTCAATTTTTTTGTTTGTCAAAATGATCATAAGCATCAACTATTTTTCTAACCAAGGGGTGTCGAACAACGTCTTTGGAATTAAAAATAGTGAACCCGATGCCTTCTAATCCATCTAATACTTTAAAACTATGTCCTAGCCCAGACTCAATATTCTTAGGGAGGTCAATCTGTGTCATGTCTCCATTAATGATGGCGTAAGAACCAAAACCCATTCTTGTAAGAAACATCTTCATTTGATCAACGGTCGTATTTTGACTTTCATCCATAATAATAAAAGCATTATTCAAAGTTCTGCCTCGAAGATAGGCAAGCGGTGCAACTTCAAGGATCTCTTTTTCTAACAAGCGTACTACCTGTTCAAATCCAAGCATTTCATACAAAGCATCATAAAGAGGCCTAAGATAGGGATCTACTTTTTGTGATAAGTCTCCGGGAAGAAATCCAAGCTTTTCTCCCGCTTCAACAGCAGGACGTATTAGAATAATTTTTTTAACTTTTTCAGCTACAAGCATCTCTACGGCTTTTGCAACAGCTAAATATGTTTTTCCTGTTCCTGCTGGCCCTACACCAAAGTTAACCTCAAAACTGCTCATGTTACCTAGATAGTCATTTTGATTTTTACCACGAGGCTTAATGGTTTTCTTGGGAGTCTTAATCACAAACTCAACCCCCCTTGGAGCAATAGTAGCGGGGTTCACATCTTCATTTCTATTGATTGCCATCTGTATAGTTTCCTGTGAGAGTTCTATTCCTTGGATTGTTGTTGCATATAGGTCTTGAATTGCATGAGAAGCCTTTAAAATGCTTTCCTCTTCACCTGAAATGCTAACTTTATTTCCATTTTGGAAAATTTTAACGCCAAATCCTTTTTCTAGTATTTTTAAGTTGCCATTTAATTCCCCAACAAAGGCTTTTAAATTTTTTGTGCTTGCTGGTTCTAGTTGCAATTTTGTTAGGGACTGATTAACCGATGTCATTGAGGTTTAGATAACTCCCCAGATTCTAGAATCTGTCCCACCAATGATCGTTGATATGCTTTTGTAATATTGATATCTACTAATTTACCTAGAATATTAATATTTTGGAAGTCAAAATTTACCACTCTATTGCACTCTGTTCTTGCTTGAAGCTGATTGATATTTTTTTTTGAAATGCCTGTTACCAAACATCTTTGGATCGAACCCTCTAATTCATTGCTATAAGCGGCTTGCAAATCATCGATTCGCTTTTGTAATTTATATAACCTTTCTTTTTTTGTCGCCAAGGATGTTGAGTCTTTGAGCTGTGATGCTGGGGTACCGGGCCGAGCTGAATAAATAAAACTATAAGATGCATCAAATTTCACTTCATCAATTAAATCTAGAGTTTGTTGAAAATCAAAATCTGTCTCATTGGGGAATCCAACAATAAAATCAGAAGTAATTTTAATATTTGGTCTGATTTTCTGCAGTTTGAAGATAACATCTAGATAGTCCTCTCTGGAGTAATTTCTTTTCATTTTTGTAAGAATATCGTTTGACCCTGACTGAACCGGTAGATGTAAATGGCTAACAAGTTGGGGTACATGACCATATGCATCTATCAAATCATCAGTCATGTCTAAGGGGTGAGAGGTTGTGTATCTAATTCTTTTAACTCCATCAATTGCGCCGCAAACCTCAATTAGGTCAGACAAACCTAAAACTCTGCCATCGAGTGTAAATTTATAAGCGTTAACATTTTGCCCAACAAAAACAATCTCTGAAACACCTTGCTCTATAAGCCTAGCAACCTCGTCAAAAATTTGGTTTGGTTTTCTGCTAACTTCATCTCCTCGGGTATATGGAACAACGCAAAATGAACAATATTTAGAGCAGCCCTCCATGATAGACACAAAACTGGAGGTTCCTGTTGCCTCAGGCTCCGGCAATGAATCAAACTTTTCTTCAATTGGAAATGAAACATCGACAGCTTTGATCTTATTGTCTTCTTTAATCAATGACGGAACTTTATGAATTGTCTGGGGCCCAAAAATTAAATCAACATAAGGAGCGCGTTTAAAAATATTCTTTCCCTCCTGAGTTGCCACACATCCACCAACGCCTATTTTTAAATTTGGATTCAGCTTTTTCAATTTATTAAGTCTTCCCAGCTCGGAATAAACTTTATCTTCTGCCTTCTCTCTAATTGAGCATGTGTTAAGCAGAATGATATCTGCATCGTCAGGGGTGCTAGTTTCTTCTATATTTGGATCTTTTTTAAGAATCTCTAATGTCTTTTGGCTGTCATACTCATTCATTTGACAACCATAGGTTTTAATATAAAGTTTTGTACCCATATATCTAATTATGAAGAAAAAGACGACATATAAAATAATTTTTATGCAACTCGGTGAAATATACGAGATTTTTGCTAAGCAAATCTATCAAAGTGACATGTATGGCTTCATCGAGGTCGAAGAGTATATATTCAATCAAAATAAACAGCTAGTAGTTGATCCAACTTCGGAAAAATTAGAGAAAGAATTCAAATCAGTAGAAAGATCATACATACCAATTAATTCTGTGATTAGGATTGATGAAGTGATTGAATCGGGAGAGGCTAAGATTAAACAGAATAAAAGTCAGGTATCTCCTTTTCCAATGAATATACAACCTGCCAATAAGCAAGATTAGCTTCAAAAATAAAGCCTTTGTTATTTAGCAATTTTAACTAATCGCTGTTAACATTTTTTAATGAAAAGAAGGCAGGCTCTAAAAATATCATCAATTGGCGCCATCGGAATAACAGCGTCTATTGGTACAAGTGCTGCAAAAAATAATTATTCTTTTGATCATGGAGTTGCCAGCGGAGATCCTCTTGAAGACAGAGTGATTTTATGGACAAGATTATCACCAAATAAATCAGGGCCGCATGAAGTCTTGCTAGAAGTGTCCAATAAAATAAATTTTTCTAAAGTTGCATTTACAATAAAACTTCAGACCTCTTCTTTATCCGACTACACGGTTAAGTATGATTTTATGGCAAGCAAACATTTCGATGCTGGAGCAGTTTTTTATTTTAGATTTAAGGCTGGAAATACTGTTTCTGAAACTGGCAAGACAAAGACTCTATCAAGCGATCTTGTAAAGGCTAAAATTGGTATATTTAGTTGCAGCAACTTCCCAGCTGGATTTTTTAATGCTTATCAAGCTGCGGCAGATCAAAATAATTTAGATTTATGGCTCCATCTGGGTGACTATTTATATGAATACCCAATGGGTGGATACGGAACAAACAATGCTGAGATGCTTGGAAGAGTTCCAATCCCCAAACATGAAATGATTACTTTGTCTGATTACAGACAAAGACACTCCCAGTACAAGCAAGATCAGGGCTCCAAAGCTTTACATAGAAGTGCGCCATTAATTGCTGTGTGGGATGACCATGAATTCTCAAATGATACTTGGAAAAAAGGAGCAGAAAATCATTCCGAAGATGGAGCAGAGGGAGATTTTTATGCAAGAAGATCTGCAGCTATAAAGGCATATTATGAGTGGATGCCCATCAGGGAACAGGAGAACAAAAGAAAAATATTTAGGGATTTCAAGATAGGTAAACTACTGCATTTGATTATGCTAGATACTCGCCAATATGCGAGAGATAAACAAATTCAACCCAAAGATTACTTAGATAAATCTGGATTCAATCAAGGGAAATTTTACAACGAGCTAAATTCAAGCACCAGAAGCCTGCTTGGAACTGAGCAACTATCTTGGATTGAGGAAATTGTTTCTGATTCAAGTGCTTATTGGACACTTTTTGGACAACAAGTATTGATGACAAAATTAAAGTTTCCTGATCTAACTAGGATGCTTGATTCTGAGGATATTCCAAGTTTTTTAAAGCCTTACCTAAAATTTTTAGGCCTTGGAATACCTTCTAATCTAGATGCATGGGATGGTTATCCCAACGATAGAAGTAAACTCTATAGTTTAATGCAAAAAGCTAACAAGCAATTTGTAAGTTTGGCTGGTGATACACATAACAGCTGGGTCTCAGAGCTAGAAAATGTAGATGGCAAAAAAATAGGGATAGAGTTAGGGGCTCCATCTGTAACATCGCCTGGCATAACTGATGTACTAAAATTAAATGAGGGGGAATTTACTAACAGCATTATCAAAATGAATAAAGAGCTTAAGTGGATGGATCCATCTCACAGAGGGTTTCTTACTCTAGATATTAGCAAAGAATTTATCTTAGCTAAATTTTATTACATAAAAGAGTTAGAAGAGATTAACCCTGAAATTGAATTCTCTAGGTCTTTCAAAATTTATAATGAAGGCTCTAGCTTGTCAGTAAAAGAGTCTTAACTTAATCAAAGAGCATCTGTTTATAAAGCTTCAGCTCATTAATTGACTCTTTAATGTCATCCTGAGCCCTGTGAGAGCCCTGCTTTTCATATGTTTGTGCGTCATTCATCCACCTAGAAATGAGCTCCTTTACTGAAGATACATCAACATGCCGATAGTGAAAATAAGACTCCAAAGCGGGCATGTACTTTGCTAAGAAACGTCGATCATGTGACACAGTATTCCCGCACATAGGGGATCTCTTGTTGCCAATGTATTTTGAAATAAACTCTAGCGTTTCTATCTCTGCTGCCTGCTCAGAAACGCTGCTCTCAAGAACAGACTTTATTAGACCTGAATTTCCATGCTGGTTTGTATTCCAATCATCCATGTTATTGATAAGCTCTTTTGGTTGATTTATTACTAAATTAGGCCCTTCAGCAACAATGGTAAGATTACTATCTGTGATAATGGTAGCAATTTCTATTATTCTCTCTTTCTCAGGATCTAAGCCAGTCATCTCAAGGTCGATCCAGATTAAGTTTTGATTTGATTTTTGAGTGGACATAAATGTTGTTAATTTTAAACTATAGTGTATTTTGAGCCCAAGATGTTAAAAGTTCAAACCGGTCAAATTATTGAGTTCTACTCTAACTCATGCTCCGTTGTTTCTGATGGCAAGAATTATAAATGTAAAATTTTCGGAAGGATTAATTTAGTGGTAGGTGACCTTGTTAAGTTTGAGCGGGTAAATGATGGAGGAAAATATCAAGGCATAGTAACAAAGCGAAATGATAGATTAACCGTTCTGCACAAATCAAAAGAAAATATTAAAAAGCCAATAGCTGCGAACATCTCTAATATTGGTATCCTGGTAACCAAAAACCCTAAAACCAATCTTGAATTTATTGATAAATGGATAGCAATATCAATTAATGCTTCTATTGAACCTTTTATTGTTTTTAATAAAATTGATGCAGTTGCTGATAATGAATTTTTGAACACCAAGAATCTTTATGAGGCTATTGAAGTGCCCACTTTTTCGATCTCAGCAAAGTTTAGGACTAACATAGAAAGCCTTAAAAAATACCTAGCAAACAAAACAACAATACTTGTGGGTAACTCTGGATCAGGGAAATCTACTTTAACTACGGCAATAACAGGAAAAGAGATCTTGTCGAGAGAACTTTCAAATAATCAGGGGGTTCATACTACTTCTGTTTCAACTCTCTACAATTCTGACAATATAAAGCTTATAGATTCTCCAGGTGTTAGAGATATTGGGATTGAGCATTTAGTGCAAGCGGATATTATTTCTGCCTTTTCTGAAATCAATAACTTAGCAGCGAATTGTGCTTACCCAAAGTGTGCACATAAAAATGATGAAGGTTGCGCCGTTATGAATGGAGTGCAAAATGGTGATATAGAGGAAAGTCGATACAATAATTTTATTTTTTTAAGTCAAGATAATAACGCATGAATAAGAAAACACATTTTGGCTTTAAGGAAGTTGAAGCGAGCAAAAAAGCAGATCATGTGGGTGAGGTCTTTCACTCTGTTGCAGAAGAGTATGATTTGATGAATGATGTCATGTCTTTAGGAATGCATAGAGCCTGGAAGCAAATGTTGATAGAGCTTTCGGAATTAGCCGAGGGCTCTATGGCCCTCGATATTGCAAGTGGGACAGCCGATATACCAAAACTAATAACTGAAAAATTTAAATCTGTATCTGTTCATGTAACCGATATCAATGAGTCTATGCTGTCCCTAGGAAGAGAGCGTTCAATTAATGAAAACTTCTTTCAAAATTGTAGTTTTACATTGGCATCAGGAGAGAGCCTTCCATACAAAGATGATACATTTGACTTGGTATCTGTTGGATTTGGACTTAGAAATTTTACAAATAAAGAACAAGGTTTGAAGGAAATGAAAAGGGTTCTAAAGCCAGGCGGCGTCTTGTTAATTTTAGAATTTTCTAAGCCAACAAACTCTATTTTTTCTAAAATCTATGATTGGTATTCTTTTAATATTATTCCAAAGTTGGGGAGCTTATTAGTAAATGATGCTGAGAGTTATCAATATCTTGCTGAGTCTATAAGAATGCATCCTGATCAAGAAACATTAAAAAATATGGTTTTGGATTCTGGTTTTAAAAAATGCAAATTTTATAACCTAGTAAATGGGGTGGTAGCCATTCATCAGGCCAAATAATTATGAGCATCCCTCTAGATAAATTTATCCAAGAACTAGACTCTGCATCCCCAGGCTTTAAGTTAAAGGTGGAGCAGCTGTATCCAGTTGCGTTTAATATTCAAATTTCTGGTATGCCAAAATTTTCTATTAACCTAAATCAAAATAATCAGTCATTTAACTTTTCGGAACATATTGATGCTCAGTTTTCTTTAAGTTTAAATATTTTTAGTGCGCTGAATGCAATAAAAAATAAAATAGTGCCATCAGAGTCTATATCTGGAAACATAGAGGATGCGGTGATATTCCTGGGAGTAATTGCTCATTTGGATATAGATCTTGAACTGCTTATTTACAAGCACTTTGGCGATATCCCTGCTTTAATATTAAGAAAAGTATTATTGGGCACTGAAAAAGGTTTTAGTTCTGAGTCAAGGGGCGTCTCTAACAACCAACTACTAAAGACCTTCAGAGATATATCAATCAGACTTGATAGGCTTGAACACAGCTTAATTAAATAATGAACATTATTCTTTCAATAATAGACTGTATCAAAATTCTTTTTCAATCTATCAGATTTGGAATTATTAATATTCCAATTGAAAATAGTGATTCTGTAATTGTTCGCATTCTTGGTTTTTGCAATCCATTTTTTATTTTTAACCAAAAAGTGCCTCATG
>Ga0209661_1000050_pt1 | contig 70317 bp, 81 predicted proteins | sample SaaInlV_120m_DNA_2_FD_184660 | JGI IMG/M metagenome (GOLD analysis project Ga0209661, IMG submission 184660) | Marine microbial communities from expanding oxygen minimum zones in the Saanich Inlet - SI072_LV_120m_DNA (SPAdes) (version 2) | ecosystem: Environmental > Aquatic > Marine > Intertidal... | reverse complement strand
GCAAGTACACCAGAACCTGCAAGTACACCAGAACCTGCAAGTACACCAGAACCTGCAAGTACACCAGAACCTGCAAGTACACCAGAACCTGCAAGTACACCAGAACCTGCAAGTACACCAGAACCTGCAAGTACACCAGAACCTGAAACAAAATCATCAAAAAAACCATTTGGTTCAGACGAAAAACCTACGCGAAAATTAATTTTGGTAGGTGTGAAACCTTTGGTCACATATGTGAATTCAACATTAACACAATTATCGACTTTACCTACTGTGACAATTAAGGCGAGAGGTCAACGTATTACTCAGGCTGTAGATGTATCTCAATTCATTATGAAACGTATGCATTCTATTGGTTATAGAATATCTGATGTAAGAATTTCATCTGATGCACTAGAATCTAGAGATGGAAAAACTCGAAATGTTTCCACCATTGAAATTGATATCTCAAAATAATCGTTATAATTTGAATAGAAATTCTATTCCAAAGTAGATTAAAACTACACTCAATCCTATAATTATAATTTTAAAATTTCTTTTTGATAGATAATTTTTTGCTCTTGAAGAAAAGGCGGCGATGGTAAATAACCATGCATAATCCATCCAAATATGAAATAAAAATAAAATCACAATTCCAATAATTCCAAAAATTTGTATTGATTCTGAAATTAGTACCAAACCAATTGTTAACCACCAAATAATAAAAAATGGGTTTAACGCACTAAGAAGAATTCCAGCTACGAATGGTCCTTGACCTGGCTTTGTTTCTAAACTAAATTTCTGTTTTGTTACTGTTCTAATTTGTAACAATGCAAATCCAAATAGTCCAATTGCACCTAATATTGTAATTAAAGTTCTAACCTCTGGAATATTTTCAATTGAAAAAAATCCTACTCCTAACAAAAGTATTAGTGGAAATTCTACGATGGTATGTCCTACTGCAATTTTTATCCCAGAAATTTTCCCTTCACGTAATCCATACAATACATTTGCTGCAAATAATGGGCCTGGTGACATTACACCTGATGCAGAAATTATTATAACTAATCCTAAAAAACCAAATATCTCTTGCATATTGAATTAAATTTAATGTAGATATTAACGATAGATATGGTCGCCTAAATCTTTTGTATTTTGTGTTGCTTGTTGTAGCTGTTCTTCAATAATCTTTGATTCATTTTCTAGTTTTGTTAAGTTACAAGATATACCTGGGATAATTTTAGAAAATGTTTCACATAAATTTGCTGTAGCCTTGAAATCAGGAATCTCTTTATTTGAACTTACTAACAATACAATAACATCTAGTCCTCGGGTTGCTCCTTCATTCAATAATATTCCTGATATGCCTGGAATTGTCGCATGATCTACCATTGTAATTCCACTTTCAACAAGTTTTCCTCTGGCATTTCCTGTTGATGCAACACCAAACACATCTAACTCATTTGATCCTTTTACTGTAATGCTACTAACAATAGTTGAACATTTTTTCTCCTCTGCCCAATCTAACATCATTCTTGCAGCAGCTCTATGCATTGTTACATCAAGAGTAAGAAACGATGAAAATATTCCAACTTTTAGATCCTTATTTACAAATATTCTGGTTGCGTAATTTGGCATGCCGTTTTTTATAATACTGATTGGTGGAAATTTGTCTGAATCAATATTTGCCTGTAACTCAAAATTAGACGTATTAATCAAAGATTCTGTAGCTATGGCACTTGTGATTCCAGAGGATGGGAATCCATTAACGAGTGTACCTCCTTCTAAATTTATTGGCACGATCTCTTTAATTTCAATATCATTAGTCACACTATACTCTATATTTTACATGTAAAATAATTTATGTTTCTAGGAAAACTTTAAACTGTAAGTAATTCACAATTTGACGAATGCCCGAAAAAATTAAAGTTGCATTAGTAGGTTTGGGGAACTGTTTCTCTGGACTTATACAGGGAATTGAATTTTATTCAAAAAACCCTTCTCAGAAGGTTACTGGCATAATACATGAAAATTTACGTGATTATACTATTCATGATATTGAATTTGTTGCAGGATTTGATGTAGGTGCAAATAAGGTCGGAAAACCAATCAATGATGCAATTTATGAATTACCAAATATGGTGAATTGGATTGATAAAAATGATATGCCTAAATCAAACGGAAATGTCTATGAAAGTCCTGCTCTTGATGGTGTTGGCATATGGGTGGAAAATAAGGTCAAACCAATTGAAAGTGGAAAATCTGAATCTGAGATACGTGAAGAAATAATCAAAATTTTAAAAGAAACTGGTGTTGAAATTATAGTTTCATATCTTCCTGTAGGGTCTGAAAAAGCAACTCAATTTTGGGCTCAAGTCTGTTTGGACACAAATACAGCGTTTGTTAATTGCATGCCTGCATTTATTGCATCTGATAAGGAGTGGGCACAGAAGTTCACTGATAAGAACATTCCAATTATTGGTGATGATATTAAGGGTCAGGTTGGAGCAACCATCGTTCATAGAACGCTTGCAAGATTATGTGACGAGCGTGGAACAAAGATAGAAAAAACTTATCAGATTAATGTTGGTGGAAATACAGATTTCCTTAACATGAAAGAACAAGAACGTCTTATTAGTAAAAAAATCTCAAAAACTGAGAGTGTTCAAAGTCAACTCACTGATAGATTAGATGATGATAATATCTATGTGGGACCTTCAGACTTCATTCCTTTCTTAGGTAATACAAAACTCATGTTCATGAGAATTGAAGGTAGACAATGGGCAAACATTCCGTACAATATGGAAGTTCGTTTAGAAGTTGATGATAAGGCAAATTCTGCTGGAATAGTTATTGATGCTATAAGACTTGCAAAAATTGCACTTGATCGTGGTTTAGGTGGTCCAATCATACCTGCATCTGCATATTTAATGAAACACCCAATACAACAAATGACAGATCCTATTGCAAAAACTGAAATTGAAAATTTTGTAAAAGGCGAATAACCGCTCTAATCTTATTCATAACACTACAAAGTTTGTTACCAAAGTCAAAATTACTTGTTCATGTTAATTATGCAACTCTATGTACTATGATCTGTAATGGTTCATGTAAAAAAAGTTGAGATTTTTGGTTTCAAATCGTTTGGATTCAAAAACACGATCGTAGATTTTGAACCTGGATTGGTATCGATTTCTGGACCAAACGGTTCTGGTAAAAGTAACATCTTAGATGCAATCACTTTTGCACTTGGGGAAAATAGAGCAAAGATAATGCGTGCACCAAATTTACGTGGTCTTATGCATGATGTTGAGGGTGCGGCAAGACGTGGACCAAAAATGGCTAGAACTAGTGTTCATTTTGATAATCTAGATAGAAAAATTCCTGTTGATTCTGATATTGTTACAATTACACGAGAGATGAATGACAAAGGAGACAACATTTACTATCTTAACAAAAAGAAAGTTCAACGTTCAAAAATTCTAGATCTCATGGAAATTGCAAATGCAGGTCTAAATCAAATTAATAACGTACAACAAGGAACTGTTACTCGAATTTCTGAAATGACTTCTGAAGAAAAAAGAATTGTCATAGAGGATTTAATTGGTCTTTCTGCTTTTGATGAAAAGAAAAAGGAAGCAGAAAAGCAATTGACAGATGCAGATCATAAATTAGAAATTGCAATGGCTAAGATGGGAGAAGTAAAGAAAAGAATTGATGAATTAGAAGAAGAACGAAATAAAAAACTTCGATATGACCTTCTTGAACGTGAATTAAATCGTTATCGTGCAATATCTGCTGCAACAAATCTAAAAACAATCCAATCTGAAAAAATATCTAAAGATAAGACGTTAAACTCATTAAATTTTGAAATAAAACATCTCGAAGAAGAACGGACTGATCTTAGGAAAGATGCTGCGGAGATTAGAGCCCAAAAAACAAAATTCATGGATGAAGTTAATGCATATAATAAATCAAAATCTGAAATAGAGACAAAATTAAGTTATGAAAGACGAAAATTTGATGAAGCAGATAGCCTAATCAAAACAAGTACTAATCGCCTAACTGAAATTAACTCCAATCTTCCAAACCACAAAATAAATCTTGATAATTTACAAATACAAAAATCATTTTCTGAATCTCATATATCTTATTTTAAGGATAAAATAAATAATCTTCGTGAAACTGAAAAATCATTTGATGAGAAAACAAACACTCTCCGAATTCAAAAAACTGAAGCATTACGAAAACAATCTCAAGTTATAACTCAAAAACATGATGTTGATCTAAAAATTCAACGTCTAACTGATAAAATTACTAAAACAAAACTGGGAGTTGGGGAATATGAATCTGGATCTTCACTTGCAACTGAAAAACTTTCATCTAATCAGGAAAAACTTGATTCACTTTTACAGAGTCTTGAAACATTAGATAAACAAAAAATAAAACTTGAACGTATAGTTGATAATCATAAAGCATCTATTTCTGAAATTAATTTAAGAATAAAAAAATTTACTGATGATAAAACAAGATCTGAAAGTGATATACATGAATTATCTGAACTTATAGATGCATCATCTAAAGGTGCAAATAAATATGAAACAAAAATTAAATTTGCAAAAGGAATAATGCATGAAGATTATTCAATATCAAAGCTCAAACATAGTACACAAGATTTTGGAATAGAAGGATTAGTGTATGAAATACTTTCATGGGATAAAAAATATGAACGTGCATCTCTTGCAGTTTGTTCTAATTGGATAAAAGCTGTAGTTGTAAAAGATTTTGAATCTCTTATTTCTCTTGCAGAATTTGTTACAGACAAAAAACTACCAAAACTCAAAATTATTCCGTTAGAATCAATTCCTGAAGTAAAAATCGAATGTCCAAAACAAAATGGTGTTTTGGGTATATTATCTGATTATATTAAATGTGAACAAAAATTTTTACTGCTAAAAAATTTTCTTTTTGGAAATGTGGTGTTAGTTGAATCACGAAATACTGCAATTCAATTATCAAAATCAGGTTTCAAAACAATTACCATATCTGGCGAATATTTTGAAGCAAAAACCACCTCTGTTACTATTGACAATAATTCAAAAATCTCAAAACTGACCAAAATTATTAACATGAGTGATTCTGTTGAAGGACTTCAACAAATGATTGCAGCACTAAGGCAAACGGTCACAAAAAAGAAAAATCGTGCAAAAAAGCTGGATTTACTCATAAAAAACTATGAAAAAAGACTATCTTTGTCTGAAGTTGGAATGAGTACTACTATCAACAGTCTCTCTGAACTAAAAACTAGAATAGATCAAATATCAAATAACCGAAAATCATTCGAATCAAGAATTAATCAATTACGACGAACACAAGAAAGGTTTTCACGAGAATTAATTAATCGTAAATCTCATCTGGAATCTTTAGAATCTCAAATTAAACTTGTCAGAGATAATTATGCGGAACCTCAAATGGATAGAATCGCAAATGAGATTACACTTGTTAATGAGGAAATAGTTGGACAAGATAAAAAATTAGCACCTATACATAGTGAACTTAAACAAAAGCAATCACGTCTTGCTGAGTTAATGGCTCATGATACAAAAATTACTGCTGAAAAGAAAAATCTTCAGCAAACATGTTCATCTATGAGCCAAGAAAAATATCATTTAGAAGTTGATGTACGTCGTGCAACAAAAGATAATGAAACAGCTGAATCCGAACTTATCAAATTACGTGATGATGAGCAAAAACTTATTTCAACTTCAGGCACCTCTGTAGAAAAAATGTCTGAATTTGATACTAGTCTTGAAAATTTAAATTCTAAGGAACGAGATTCAACAAAAGAAATCACTTCCCGTGAAAGAAACACTGATGCATTGAATCGCGATATTACTGATCTACGTCAAAAAGAATCAAAAATAACATCTCTTCTTGCTACCTTTGGATTTGATAATACTATAGAAGTATTTGACGTTGAATCTACCATATCCGCACTTGAATCTGAACAAAATCGTATAAAAAATTCTCTTAATGCTGGTGCCCCATTACAATATGTTGAAATTTCAAATGGTTACAAATCCTCATCATCTAAAAAGAATATGCTTGAAAGAGAACGTAATACAATTGTTGCATTTATTGAATCTGTAGAAAAGGATAAGAGGCAAACATTCCTTGATGCATTTGACACTGTTGATACTCAAGTAAGAGATGCATTCTCAAAGATGACAGGTGGGTCTGCATGGTTGGAACTTGAAAATGAAGATGATATTTTTAATTCTGGATTAAATTATTTGATTCAGTTCCCCGGAAAACCAAAAAGAGAATCAACATCAATTAGTGGTGGTGAAAAAACTTTGGCTGCAACAGTCTTTGTGTTGGCACTTCAAAAACTAAATCCATCTCCATTCTATCTGTTTGATGAAGTTGATGCACATCTTGATGCACCAAATACTGAAAAATTATCTAATATCATAAAAGAAAGATCTGAAGGTAGTCAATTCATTATGGTCTCACTCAAAGACTCTGTTGTAGAAAAGGCACGTCTAATTTATGGTGTATTTCCAAAACATGGAGTATCTCATGTTGTAAAATACAAAGATAAGAGATTGTTATCTTCTCTGGAAAGTCAACAATAGTTATTTTTCTGATAATTTCTTAATGTATTCTATAATTCCTGTATAATCCATCTCTCCTAATCCTGCATTTTTTGCATCAGAGTAAACTTTTCTTGCAAGTTTAGCCATAGGTAATTCTATATTGCATGAATCTGCTGCATCATTAATTGTATCAAGATCTTTTTTCAAGTTTGAAAGAGTAAATGTTGGTTCATAATTTTCTTTGATCATCTTATAGGCTTTGCCTTCACTCATACCTGTTTTAAAATAAGTTGAATTCAAAACTTTCAAAAAAATCTCTGGATCAAATCCTGCTTTCTCTGTCAATGTAATTCCTTCTGAAAGCGATAATGCAAGCATTGAAATTTGTAAATTCATTGCAAGTTTGATTGAATGCGCCGTACCGGTATTTCCCAAGTAAAATGATTGTTCTGCTATTGAATCAAAAACTTTTTTAAATTTTTCAAAAATTATTTTTTCCCCTGATGCCATTAATACTAATTTTCCCTTAATTGCAACATTTGGACCCCCCATAACTGGAATTTCTAAGTAATCGATACCTGTTTCAGTAACTTTTTCTGAAATTTCTTTGGTTGAATTTGGATTCACTGTACTCATATCTGCAATACACATTCCATCATGCATTCCTCCCATTAGTCCTGAATTTCCAAAAACAATATTATTTACTGCATCTGCATCTTTTACTACTATTATCACTAAATCCGAATTCTCTGCAACATGTTTTGGTGATTCAACAACTATTGCTCCATTTTTTTTAAGATTTTCAGTTTTTTCTTTAGTTCTATTAAAAACTGTTATTTCATAACCTACATCAAGTAAATGTAATCCAACTGCTTCGCCTAACATTCCTGTTCCAATAATGCCAATTTTCATTATCTTCTTTCTTCCTCTACTAATTTCCAATCCCCTTTCCCAATTCTTGGTGCGGTGAATTTTAAATGACCAATTATTCTATCTCCTTTTCTAACCATTGCAAAATCAGCTTTTTTTGTACTGTAAACTTTCTCTTTAGCTTTGTATCCTCCTTCTATTACTTTGACTCTAAATTTTTTACTTGCTTTAACGATTAAACTTCTTGCTGTCTTTACCTCTCCCATCCATGAAAACATCTCAAACGTACCAAAATTTTCTGTTTTTATCACGTAATCATACAACCTTGCTTCAAATTTCAGTTTTCGTTTCTTTGCTTCTTCATTAAGCCATTGTACAAGTTCGTCTCCTGAACCATTCTCTGAACCAAAAGTTTCTGATTCTCTCATGAATTATCATTAATTTTACTATACATGAAGTTATCTTGGCGGTCCCCATGTTTCTTCAATAGTGGTTTTTCCATTTTCAGTATAAACAAAATATTTTTTCCCACATCTAAAGCACTGCCAGATAAATTTCCCTTCTTCTTTTTTTTGATACTGCATAGGCAAAAAACAGGTGGTACAATCAAGTGATTCTGGTATTTCTGTAGAATCGATTACAGGTAATTTCTTTTTTTCCTTTTCTTCCATTGTCTTTTTAATTATGATTTTTAGATATAGTTATCTTGTTTGAATAAAAATATATGATTTTAATTTAAGTTAAATAATTTCAAATATCTGTAATTAGTATCCTCTTGCAAATAGTGGTTTAATGACGCTCTGATTTGAACATTTAATGCATTTTGAATTTGTATCATTTGCATCCTCTGTTATTACTCTCACATCTGCACTAGTTTCTTCCTTAATTTTTTCTTCACATTCTGGATTATCACAAATTGGAGCTTTAATCAGTCGTCCTTTTTCCAATTCCTTCTTAAAATCATCATATGTATTGACTTCTACGGTTCTATCTTCTAAAATCTTTTTAGCATCTAAAAACATATCATCATGAATTTTATCCAATTCTGAAACTACTCGTTCAACAAGACCTGTAATCTGTTGATCATCTTTTTGACGATTATGTCTTCTAGCAAATGTTACTTGATTTTTTTCCAATTCCTTTGGCCCAATTTCAATTCTTAATGGAATTCCTTTCATCTCCCAATCATTAAACTTGAAACCTGGTGTAAGCTGTTCTCTATTGTCAACTTGAACTCTAATTTTAGCATCTTGTAATTTATTTTCAATTTCTTTTGATATTTTTTGAATTTTTTCTTTATCTTCATCTGAATAGTAAATTGGAATTATAATTACTTGAATTGGTGCTACTCTTGGAGGTAAAACTAATCCCTTATCATCTCCATGAACCATGATCATTCCTCCTATCAATCTCCATGAAACTCCCCATGATGTTTGCCATGCATAATTTTTCACATTTTCTTTATCTGCGTATTTAACCTCAAATGGTTTTGAAAAATTCTGTCCAAGAAAATGCGATGTGCCCATTTGTAATGCCTTACCATCTGGCATTAGTGACTCCATAGTGAATGTGTATACAGCTCCTACAAATTTTTCTTTTTCTGACTTTTTTCCAGTAATTACTGGAATTGCCAATTCTTCTTCCACTGTTTTTTTATACAATTCTAAAATATCTGTAACTTCTTTTTGTGCTTCATCACTGTTTGTATGAACTGTATGTCCCTCTTGCCATAGAAATTCTGATGTTCTCAAAAATGGTTTTGTTGCTTTAATCTCTGCTCTTAATGCTGTATTCCAAAAATTAATTTTTAATGGTAAATCTCTCCAACTTCTAATCCATTTTGAAAATAATGTGTAAGCTAAAGTTTCTGAGGTTGGTCTCAATGCTAATCTATCTCCAAGTTCACCTTCTCCTGATTTAGTTACCCAAAATACTTCTGGATTAAATCCTGCAAAATGATCTTTTTCTTTTGTTAAGAGTGACTCTGGAATTAAAGTTGGTAAAAATCCATTTCTATGACCTGTCGCTGCAAATTTTTTATCAAGTGATGATTTTATTGATTCCCAAATTGAATATCCATCTGGTCTTAAAACAATCAATCCTTTCACTGGGGCATAATCTACAAGCTCTGATTTTATGACTGTCTGTGTATACCATTCACTAAAATCATCTGTTTTTTTTACGGTTATTCCAATCTCTTTTCCCATTTGAAAAGACAAGAATTTTGTAATTATTTAGTCTTGTTTCTAGACCTATGAAACCTAGAATTATATTGAAAATCACACATTAAGAAGATATGACAAAACAAGATCTTCTTAGTATTGTTGAAAAAATTATTTCTTTAGATCCTCAAATGAGATTTGCGTCTATAATTGATCTAAAGGGTAACATTGTTGAAGGTATAATGAAAACTGGTAAAAACTCACTTGAAACACAGCATCAAGAAGAAAATTTCTGTAAACAGGTATCTCAAAGACGTAAAATGAGAAAAGAATTTGATCGACCTCTTGGGAAAGTAAGATACGTTCATGTTGAGCGTGAAAAAGTTACTCAGTTTGTTATTTACACCACAAGAAAAACTATTTTTGTTACGATGGAACCGGAATTAACAATACAACGTAAAATGAAAATTGTTTCTCAAATTAAGCGAATTACTGTTAATCTTTGAGTGCATCGCCTTTACACAAGACGCTTCCCATAACTCTGCTTTGAAAATTTGGACAAACAAAACATTGAATGAAATGAACCTCATCTTTTAAGACTGGGCATTCAACAAATTCTTGTTTCATTTTTTTTAGCATTTTTGGGCTAACTCCTTTCAACTTCAATTTACCTTTCTCGTCCATCATTCCGCCTTCTTTCAGAATTTCTTTTACATCGTTTGGAAGTTTTTGTCGTCCTTCTCTTGCTTGGACTTTTACTTCGTATTTGTGTTCTAATTCGTCAACCATGGTAAAATTTCCATAAAGGCTGATTTATTACTAGCTATTGCAGATCGGATTGTTTTGTTTCAACTTTTATATGATGAACTTTTTTTGTGAAAATAGAAAATAATTGCTAGCAATTTTTGATGTTGAAGGGGTATTGTATGATGCAGAGTATCTGCCAATTCTTGCTGAAAAAATTAACAAAGAAAAGGAGATTTGGGATATTACAAAAAAAGGCATTCAAGGCTCAATAAATTGGGAAGATGGATTAACTAAACGAGTTGAACTTTTGAAAGGTATTGATTTTGAAACTTGTAAACAAGTTGCTGACTCTTTACCTATAATGACTGGTGCACGGGAAGCTTGTAAAACTCTAAAAGATGCAGGATGGAAAATAATGGCTGTATCTGGTGGGTTTACTATTATGACTGATAGATTAAAAGATGAACTAAATCTTGATCATGTCTATACCAATGAATTGATATTCAAGGATGGGAAACTTGACAGTGTAACAATTAATGTTGATTCAGATAAAGCAAAATCTGCTAGAGTAAAAATTGAAGAATGGAATATTCCTAAAGATGAAATTGTAGTTATTGTTGATGGTGCTAATGATATAAAATTATTTGATATATGTAATCTTGGTATAGCATATCGTGCACAAGATATTGTCAAAGATCTTGCAACTACTACTTTAGAAGAAAAAGATCTTACAAAAATAATTCCTATAATCAACCAACATTATTCCATGGATCTCCCTATTCCTGTATCATCATAGGATTGAAAAAACTCAATTATGGCAAATTTTTCTATTAACTATTGAGCTTACAAATAACACCAATTCATTTAAAAAATGACATTCAACCTAAAGATGATTTAGTTGACCTTTTGCTATCTTCTTCTAAAACATCTCTTGAAAACGGCAATGTGTTGGTAATTTCACAAAAAATCATATCAAAACATGAAGGTCGTGTTGTAAATCTAGATTCTATTATTCCTTCTGAATTATCTATTGGAATTGCATCTGCATATGATAAAGATCCAAAATTAGTTCAAGCCATTTTATCTGAATCAGAACGAATTGTTAGAATGGAACATGGAGTAATAATTGTTCAAACTAATCATGGTTTTATTTGTGCAAATGCAGGAATAGATGAAAGCAATGTAGAAGATGGTTATGCTACATTACTCCCGAAAGATTCTGATAAATCTGCACAAGAAATAAGATTAAAAATTTTACAACAAACTGGAAAAAAGGTGGCAGTAATAATTTCAGATACATTCGGTCGTCCTTTTAGAATGGGGCAAACTGATCATGCCATTGGTGTATCTGGTATTGATGCCATCTTACACTATGAAGGTACACCTGATACCTTTGGTAAAATTTTACGAGTTACTGCAACTGCTATAGTCGATGAACTTAGTTCTGCAGCAGAACTCGTAATGGGTAAAACTAAAAAATGTCCTGCTGCAATCATCAAAAATTTTGAATTTAAAGAAAATACTGGAAATATTCGGAGCATACTTCGTTCAAAAGACGAAGATCTATTCAGATAATTAATAAAAAGTAAAATCTTACAAAAAATGTTAGAAATGTTACGTACTGAACTTCATTGTCATAATGTCTATTCAAACGGTCATGTGGGTGATTTGGAACCTCCTTTTGATTCAAACGTGACAATAAATGATCAATTAGAAAATTCATTAAAATCAAAACTTGATATATTATTTGTAACAAATCATAATACCTTAGATGGCTTCAAACAAATAACTGATTATAAAAACAACCATGAAAAATTCTCAAATCTAAAAGTGTATCCTGCTGTAGAGGTAACTACTGACAAAGAGGCACATGTTCTTGTTTACGGTTTACAAGACGAAATAAAATCAAACCAATCTATAGATCAAATTCTTGATGCCGCTAAATCACAAGATGCTATAACAATTGCTCCTCATCCTTTTAGTTTGGTTGATGCTTTACGTGATGATTCATTGAAATGTGATTTGTTTGAAATTTTTAATAGTTCAAACGTTGATATCTATTCTAATAAAAAAGCAGAAATTTTTGCAAAAGAAAATAATTTGTTAACAACCGCTGGAAGTGATTCTCACGTTGCATCTACTATTGGACGATGCATCAATTTGATAAATTCTGAAAACAATCTTGATGATGTCATATCTGCAATGAAAAAAGGTAAAATTTCTATCGAAAAAACTGAATATATCACACGTCATGAAATCTTAGAGCATATTCAGTATAAAATTGAAAATTCTAAAGAATACATAGATCAATATGTACAAGAATTTTACCCAAAGTATTCTTGGTTGTTTAATATGATGTACAGATCATACATGTTTACTAAAAAATCACTAATCTGGGATGCAACTTTGAAGATTGCATTATTTGGATTACGAAGAATTTCATATAAGATAAATTTTAAGGGATATGATCCATCTACCTTTAAAACTCGTGATATCCCTACAATTACAAAAATGATATTTTAATCTCTGTAGGTAATTCTAAAAAGAACTAGATTTTAATATAGAACTATTAATTTTTTATTAGATAGAAATGTCTGAACCCGAAAAAACTCTAGATGTGAGAGGATTATACTGTCCCTCACCTGCAATGCAAACTGTAGTTGAGCTTTCAAAACTACGGGTTGGTCAAACACTCCTTGTATTGGCTGATGATCCTGCTGCTGAAGATGACATTTCAGACTTGTGCAGAACTCGTGGCCATGAACTTGTGGAATTAAAAAAGAATGGTAGTGATTTAGAATTTACAATTAAAAAGATAAAGTAATTTTATTTTTGTTCTGATAAATATTTGTCAACATCAATTGCTGACATACATCCAAATCCTGCTGCTGTAACTGCTTGTCTGTACCTATGATCATGAACATCTCCTGCAGTAAATACTCCTTTTACACTTGTTTCTGTATTTTGTTTTTGAATAATGTATCCATTTTCATCCATTTCTAATTGGTTCTTGAATAATTCTGTGTTTGGTTCGTGACCTATTGCTACAAATACTCCTCCCATTTCCAAGGTTTTATTCTCTCCAGTTTTTGTATCTTTTAGAATTATTTGTTGCACTTTTTGCTCACCTTTGATATCTTCAATTTTACTATTCCAGTGAACTTCAATATTTTCATTACTTAGTGCACGGTCTTGCATTATTTTGCTTGCTCTGAATTCATCTCGTCTGTGGATAATGTGAACCTTTGATGCAAATTTTGTAAGAAATATTGCCTCTTCCATACATGTATCTCCTCCACCTACGACTGCAATGTTTTGATTTCTGAAAAATGCGCCATCACATGTTGCACAATATGATACCCCTTTACCGCTGAATGTTTGTTCTCCTTCTATTCCAATTTTTCTTGGCGTTGCACCGGTACATACTATCACAGCTTTTGCTTCATACTCTTCTGAGCCTGTTAAAACTTTGAATGGTTTAGCACGAAAATCAACATTTACAACAACATCATCAATAATTGTGGTATTCATTCTTTCTGCTTGTTTTCTCATGGTCAACATTAAATCTGGACCCATTATTCCTTCATCAAATCCGGGATAATTTTCAACATCTGTCGTATTCATTAATTGACCCCCTGGCAAAAGTCCTGAAATTATCAGTGTATCGTGTCTTGCTCTTGAACAATAAATCCCTGCAGTGTATCCTGCAGGTCCTGCACCGATTATAATTACATCATATGCTGTCTTTGATTTTTTTGGAAAATCGGGAGTCTTTGGTTCATCGTTTGAACCTTTATCTTCCATAACCAATGAACTATCATCACCTGACATCATAATAATTTACTCTATGATTATAATTTAAATCAATTTAGATTTATCAAGATCTCATTGTGTTTTTTACATAATTTACTTATTTCAAGTTGTGAGAACAAAAGATCTTTTTGCCAATGAGAGTTATTCAATCTACATTCAATATCTTCACAAAATGATTCTCCTGTTATATTGTAAAAAATAACTTGTAAGAGATACCCTTCTAAAATTTTGGTTAGTCTTTTATCGTTATATTCTAAAAATTTTTCTTTGTACTTTTCTTTAGCAGATTTTATGTCCAAACCTTGTGTTTTTAACTTCATTACTTCAAAATAGTATTCTTTTGGTTTTGCGGGGGCTTCCACTATTCCAGTAGTAGAAATAATTGAAGGATTAGCACAAATCACTGCTCTTGCATGATATCTTTTATTATTTTCATCAAATGTACATGTTAGTCTATTTGTTAAGACAATATGTAATACTTGATTATCTACATGGAGATACCTGAGAATCTTTTGTAATTCAAAACCATCGTACATGAAAACCTGACTTATTTCTTGAGCATTTTCAACTTTTATTGTTGAATCCATCAATGAAGAATCTCTACATAATTTCTCTTCAAATTCAATCTCCGTATCACTTGGGGTATATTTTAAAAATGAGTTTTTTATATCTGTAATTCGAATATCTGATAATTCTTTGATATTTTTAAGACTAAATTCTTTGAAAATATTCTCTTTTATTTCGACTTTAAATGGAAAATTATTTTCTATAAATTTTTTTATTTTTTCAATATTAATTTCTGAAATTGCGGGTTCTTTGTATAATATTATTTTTTTAAAGTTCAAATAGATTATTTTGGAATCTTATTATCGAATTCTTTAATCTTTTGATCAGTTATTTCTGCTGCTTTTTTGCCAGAGTATAACATTGACCCAAATGTTGGTCCCATTCTTGCTAATCCATAAGTCTCTGTAACTGACATTCCTGCGGCAACTAATCCTGGGTATACTTCTCCAGTTTTATGTACTACATGTTCTTCTCCATCTTCCACCCACATTGGATCCATTCCTTTCCATTCTACTAATTGTCTGTCAACTAGTCTTTTCACTGCAACTGAATCATGACCTGATGCATCAATAATCATTTTTGCTTCTAATGCAACAGGATCTACACATGTGATGTTTCTTGGTAGTGCTGAAACTGGCATCCAATTTACAACAATTCCTGCAACTCTTCCATGTCTCATTACTAAGTCATCGAATTTTGTTAGATTCAAAAATTTCACTCCAGCATCACATGCTGCTCCAATTAATTTAGAAACTGCATGTGGACCTGGTGTAAGGTACAATCCTTCGCCTACTTTTTTGTAAGGAATTCCTATCTCATCCCAAATTTTTTGTGCTGGTGCACGTACTGTTACTGGGTTCATCATGTAACCTCCAAGCCAATATCCGCCACCTAGATAGTTATTTTGCTCAATGACTAAAACCTTGTAACCCATTAATGATAATTCTCTAGATGCAGTTAGTCCTGCAGGTCCGGCTCCTATAATTATTATATCACTTTCTGCTCTATCTTGTAAAACATCGTAAAACTCTTTTGCAATTGCTCTGGTAATTTCTACTTCTTTTGCATCTGCAAAAATTTTCTCTGGTCTTTGTTCATTAACTGATTCTTGCATGGATTTTTTCATTCTCAAACTCATTAATAGCTTTGGGTATTTTTCTTCAAAATTAGGTCATACTAACACAAACCGGCAAAAATGTATACTTTGTTTAATCGATGTGTGTAACTTTACCCATATCAAAAACTTATAACTACACTGCGATCAAAAAAAAGATAGATGGCACAACAGCTAAGACCATCAAAACCGGCTGATAAACAGTCAAAGATTGATTGGTCCAGAAGACAAGAAGCAGAAAATTTTGCTGAAACCGTGAAGCTATTCCGACAAGGCAAGATTGATCATGACATGTTCCGTAGATTTCGTCTACAACATGGAGCATACGGTACACGTATGACTGATGATTATGCAATGGTAAGGATCAAAGTTCCTGCAGGGCAAGTGTATCCAAATCAATTAGAAAAAATTGCTCAGTTAAGTGAGATGTATTCTATTGGTAGTGCGCATTTTTCAACTCGTGAAAACATTCAACTTCATTGGGTAATACTTGAAGATGTTTCTGAAATAATGCAATCACTTGCTGATGTTGGAATGACATCTCGTGAAGCATGTGGAAATACTGTACGAAATGTAATGTGCAGTCCTATGTCGGGTGTTTGTAAAGATGAAATTTTTGATACAACTCCATATGCATTAGCAATTGCAAGATTTATGCTTAGAAATCCAATATGCCAAGGACTTCCACGTAAATTCAAATTCAATTTTACATGTTGTGAAAAACATGGAATGATACGAATTGTCGACGTTGGTCTTTTACCTCAAATTCAAGAAATTGATGGAGAAAAAAGAAAAGGCTTTAAAATTTTCTTAGGTGGTGGATTGGGAAACCGTTCATTTGTTGGACATCAATTAGAAGATTTCACTCCTGTTGAAGATTTACTTTACACCTCGATGGCTGTGATTAGAATTTTTGATAGAATGGGTGACAGAAAGAATCTATCTAGAAATAGAATGCGTTATTTAGTAAATGACCTAGGCTGGGAAAAATTTCAAAATCTTGTCTTAAAAGAAAGAGCTGTTGTAAAAGCTACTCAATCTGTGATTGTCAAATTAAATATTGATGATAGTGTAAATGAGATTCAAAGACCAATATCTGTAGATGATGAATCTGCTTCTGTTCCTGATGGATATGCAAGATGGCAAAAAACTAATGTTGAAAAACAGTCTCAATCTGGTTTTAATTCTGTATTCATTGGTTTGGAGGCTGGCGATATCACAGCTAATCAATTGCGAAGTGTTGCAGAAATTATCCGTGATTATTCTGCTGAGGGTTTTGCTAGAAATGGATTTTCACAAAATATTGTAATTCGTTATGTTCATGATGATGATCTCAAATCAATGTATTCCAAATTAATTGAAACTGGTCTTGCTAAAACCGGTTCATTAACAATGGCATCTGCAGTAGGATGCTCTGGTACCACATCTTGTAATCTCGCATTAACCAATTCTCATAGATTGGCAAAAGAGGTACAAAGAAAATTCTTAGAATTAAATTTTGATGATGATGATGACTTGAAAGATTCTACTATCAAAATTAGTGGATGTCCTAATTCTTGTGGGCAACATCAAATTGCAACAATTGGATTCTATGGAGGTGGCGGTAGACATGGAACTGACATGTTTCCAAATTATACGATGTCATTAGGAGGTAAATTTGATGAAGATGCAATGCTTGGTCACCATACAGCTCGTATTCCTGTAAAACGTATAATTCCTGTAATTCTAAAAATCATTGAATTGTTTAAAGAAAATAAGCAGTCTGATGATACCTTAGCTAAATGGATTGATAGGGTTGTTAATGGAAACGAATCCTCAAAAATTACCGGTGTTGAAGATATCAAAAAAGCAATTGCACCTATCATAGTTCCGCCAAATATAGAAGATGAACCTGATTTCTATATGGATTATGGAAGTGATACTAACTATCACACCGTAACTGGAAAAGGTGAATGTGCTGCATGATTGATTCTGATATTCCTATAATTAATTCAAAAATCCTTCATGAAAAAATTCAAGAAAACTTAATTCGAATTGTTGATGTTAGACGAGAGCAAGAATATCAGCAAGGTCATATAACAAATGCAGTAAATCTTCCTCTAGCAAAACTTCTTGCTGACGATAGTTCAGAATCAATACAAAAAATTGTACAAGATTTGGGAATCTCTGATGACACTCCTGCCGTAATTTATGATGATACATTTGGCGCGTTATCTTCTAGAGTTGTTTGGGCTTTACAATACATTGGACATAAAGATGTAAAATTATTGGATGTAACATTTTCACAATGGAAGGATCTTGGATATGAACTCTCTACTGAAGTACCTGAGATTAAAACTGCAACTCACTCTGTAAAAATTAATCCTGAAATTATGGCTACTGCTGAATATCTTGAAAAAGTTAAAGAAAACAAAAATGTCGTAATAATTGATAATCGTGAGCGTCTAAATTATCTTGAACAACATATTCCTGGTGCGATAAACATTCCATATAGAACCCTTGCAAGCGATGGGAAAATACTTAGAACCAAAGAGGGTATGAAAAATCTTTTAAAAAATCGAGGTATTTCTGAGGATGCAGAAATAATCACATATTGTGGAAGTGTGGGAACCTTATCCGGATTAGCATATTATGCACTAAAATCAATAGGTGTGCCAAATGTCAAACTATATGTTCATTCTTTCAAGGAATGGAAAAGTCTTGAAAAACCAATCGATAAACAAGAAAATGCCAATTATTGGGATCTTTCTGCAGAGTGATATAAAATGAAAGATATCAATGATGTAATGCCAAAGGTTCCAAATATGAAATGGGGTGCATTGCTTAACAAAAAACCTACCAACAAAAAAATCGAAGAATTAAACAATCTGCTTCCTCATAATGGACGTTGGCATACTGTCTATGAAGAAGATGATGTATCAATAATAGATGGAATCCCAATTATCAAAAAAGAAAAAGATTCTATGACTTAATTTTGTGGAACGTTTGCTCTTAATTTCTTTGTAACTGTAATTTCCATATTCTCAAATAATTCTAACATTTTCTTTTTGTTATCGGTTAGGTAATCTTTGCCTTTATCGTCTAATCTAATTTTGAATAATCTTATCTCTCTATGTTCATCTAAAAATTCTTCAATCATTTGTTGACCGCATTTTGCTGGATTGATATATGCATCAAAACTATCCACTGTTTTTTCTAAATCTTCATTTTCTATTGCAGACATTGTTGTTTGAACTGCCAATCCAATTTCTTTTAGACTTTTAACAGGTGTTGGAATTTTTCCCATTTCTTTTGGACCAAGTAAACCTCGTCTCTTTGCACCAAGTTTTTTTGCAACATCTGGAATCAAATCGTAAATTGGAATAATCTGGTTAAATCCCTGTCTCTTTTCATTTTTTACAACTACTCCTTTCAAAATTAATTCATCTAATCCTTTGATTGTATCCTCTTTTCCTAGGAATGTTGTCCACACAATTGCTCCAATTGTGTGATATCCTTGTCTTAATGATTCAATCAATACAACTTCAATAATTCGTTTAAAGCCCTCTTCTGATCTTACATTCACGAAGTCTTTGTCTTTGACTGCTTTTCTTGCATTTTTAACATCAATTTCAATTGAGCGTTTTAATGCTTCTAGTGAATCTGGAACTTGATTCAACATTGAAAGATAACATCCTTTGTTGTACCATGCCATGCCATATGTTGGGTCTGAATCTATTGCTTTTTCAACACAGTCTAATGCTTTAGCATAATTCTTTTTTTCATAATTTACTAATGACTTTAAGTTCCATGCTTCTGGATTCGTTACATCAATATCTAAAATTTTATCATAAACTCTCATTGCTTCTGAATGATCATCTAAATGAAATCGTGAATATCCTAGTTTGAGCATCGCTTCTACATCGTTTGGATCTGCTCTTAGTATCATCTCAAAATTTTCTACAGCTTCTTCCAACTTTTCATCTGCCATCAAATTGATGCCTTTTTTGAAAAGTCTATCTCGTTGATAATTTACATTTGTTAGACTTGTTTCGTCTTTTTTACTTAGAGATGTATTTTTTTTATTATCCTTCATAAATTAGATTTCTACATTTAACGGATAAATATTAAGCTGCTACTAGTTCCAAATCTACGCCTAATGGGCTAGAAAATGTAAATAAATACTAGATATTGAAAGAAATGATTATGCCGTCATCTGAACACTTTGCTGTTAAAGGTCAATCTCCATACAAACAAAAAAACGGTGTATTTGAAGTAGAGTTTGCTATTACTGAAGCAAAACCCACCGGCGAACAAATTGCACAAAAATCATTTCTTCCAATTTGGCGTGAAAAATCTCACCTCAATATTAAAAATGGAGAATTTGAGGCTACATTAGGCTCTCAATCAAATCCCTTACCTGAAAAAATTTCTACATTTACCACTGTTTGGATAATACTTGTTGATCAATTCTCATCCGTTGGTTCATCATTTGAATTTCAAGTTCCTGAAACAATGAGACAGGTTCATGAAAAACCAAAATCAGATTCAACTCCATCGAAAACAAAACAAATACCACGCGCTTCTAGCGCTGGTGTAAAAGGTCCTGCAGGTCAACCTGGTCCTGATGGCGACAAAGGAGACAAAGGAGACAAAGGTCCTGCAGGTGACAAAGGTCCTTCAGGACAAAAAGGTGTTACGGGAGACAAAGGAGACAAAGGAGACAAAGGACCTCCAGGTCTAAAAGGTGGTACCGGAGACAAAGGAGAAAAAGGGCTAACGGGTGATAAAGGAGACAAAGGTGAACAAGGAAGTCGTGGATTACTTGGCGACAAAGGTTCTACTGGGGCTCAAGGTCCATCTGGAGATAAAGGATTAACTGGGTTACGTGGTGATAAAGGAGAAAAGGGTTCTACAGGTCCTCCAGGTGTTCAAGGAGACAAAGGAGTTCCTGGTCCTGTTGGTGAAAGAGGTGACAAAGGTGTTACTGGTCCAATGGGGGAGAAAGGTCCAACCGGTCCACAAGGTCCACAAGGAGAAAAAGGCAAGATTGGAATCACAGGCCCCATTGGTGAAAAAGGTCCACGTGGTCCTCAAGGTACTCCTGGCGACAAAGGAATAACTGGCGTTCCTGGTCCACAAGGTGACCGTGGAACAATTGGTCCACAAGGTGAACAAGGTCCTCCTGGTTTAACCGGCGACAAAGGTCCACGTGGTCCACAAGGAATTCAAGGTCCACAAGGTGAACAAGGAAAACAAGGTTTGCTAGGTCCATCTGGCGACAAAGGTTCACAAGGTCCACAAGGTCCTGTCGGTGAAAACGGTCCACGTGGTCCTCCTGGTCCACCTGGTGAAAAAGGTCCAACCGGTGGGATGTCTGAAGAGCAAAAACAATTGTTTAAAGATATGCTTGATATTCTAGTTAGAAAAGGAATAATGTCTGCTGAAGAACAAATTGAATTACAAAGTCATCTGTATTAGATAATTAATACAAACTTTCTGCAACCGTTCTATAAGGTTGAAGCCATCTTTCATGATTACATTCTACACATTTGAATAGCCATCTTCTTTTTCGTGTGACCACTTTTGGCATAACTATCACCTCATGTTTTGTTTTAGCCATGCAGTAATTACATCGTCTTTCTTCATACTGTTTTGGCTGATCATTCATTCCTAGAAAATCTGCCAATTTTCTAAAATCATTCTTTAACTCATTAACTAATTTTTGATTATAAATTGTTGCAGCTGGATGAAATGTAACAAAAAACTTTCTTCCATCTTTTTCTACAATTTTGCCGTGATTCTTTGTTATCTCTTTTCCATCCAGTAATGTACCATATGCTGTATTGCCCATAACACAGATTATCTTTGGATTGATTATCTCAATTTCCTGATTGATAAAATCGTTACACGCTTCTTCCTCTTTTTTTGTTGGAACCCTATTTTTTGGAGGTCTGCACTTTACGATATTTGTAATATAGACATCTTCTCTATTTATGCCAGTATCTTCCAAAATCATATCAAGTCTTTTTCCAGCAGCCCCCACAAATGGCTCCCCATGAATATCTTCATTTTTACCCGGTGCCTCTCCTACAAAAATTACATCTGCATCAAAGTTACCTTTACCTGGAACTGCCATTGTTCGTGTTTCACATAATTCACATTTTTGGCACTCTTTGACATTTTCTGCAATTGAATCTATCTTGTGCATATCTATATTCGAGGAACTACTGAATAATTAATCTGTGTAAAATTAGTTTATTGAATCGTATATGGAATATCAAACAGTAAACCTTTATTCCCTTACTTGAAATGTTTGACTATGGCAGTAGCTCGAACACGAAGACATTATTGTAACAAATGTAATCTAAAACGTCCTCAATGTATCTGTAAAAAACAGTAAACAAGATTATTGATCCAAAATCTCTAAAATTGTATTATTAATTTTTTATGTATGGCAAATTAACCTAATTCCATACTAACACGTAGGATAAGACAATTTCACTAATTTTGCAAAAGGACATTCTACGGATAACAAATGTCCACATTAAAAATAATTTCTTTATCTATGATAAAATTCTACGTTCTGTATGGTTGAAGTCAAAGCAAAGAAAAAAGGGAATCAATCAAGATCTGAATACAAAGCAAAGAAAAAAAAACATCCATCAAGAGCGAATAAAACAAAGAGTAATCAGATCAGAGAACGATATGAAGCCAAAGCAAAAGCAAAAGCAGAACAAAAAACACGCGCACAACAATCTCGAGCTTCTCGAAGAAGTGGAAAAAGTATGAAAACTGAAGGAAAAGTCACAAAATCAACTTCAAAAGCAAAAGAAGCTAGATCCTCAAAGAAAATTGCTACAATAAAAAAGAGAACTAGAATCTAATCAGACTTCTATATATCATGAATTAATCTAAACTCATTTGAGATATTGCAGGTAAAGTAAAAAAATATTCATCTTCAAACTCAAAATCAGTTTCACCTTTTTCTCTTAATGAATCAAAGTAATTACTACAATCCGAATGAAATTGTAAATTGGCATTATTTTGACCTGACATACATACCGATCTAAAACAATTCTTTTGTTTGGCTTTGTGAGAATAATTTGTTAAACAATGTAGATTGTTTTACGCATTAAAAGAATACATAATAGAACCAAGCCTAAATTGCAATTATGAGTGATTTACAAAAATCTGAATCAGAGTTTATTATTAATGAACAAAAGACTCCTGATTTGGAGTTCCTGAAATTCTTTGACCCTACAACAATGAGTATTCATCTTAAAGAAAATCAAAAACCTCTTGGCAAGAAAGGAATGCCTGGAAGTTTCGAGTTAGTGGAACTTGATACAAAAACGTTGGACCGTGATTATCTTGAAATTATTACAAATCAAATTTTATCTGCAATAGATGATGAAACTCTTGGAAATACCGAAATCTCAAAACCAGGTGCGTTGGTAATCCAGTATAGGGATTATAGAATTGCAATAACAAGACCTCCATTTTCTGAACTTTTAGAAATCACAATAGTTCATCCAATTAAACAAATGTCATTAGAGGATTACCACCTATCTGAAAAATTAATGTCTAGATTAGAACAACAAGCCGAAGGAATTCTCATCTCTGGTGCCCCTGGTTCTGGAAAAAGTACACTCGCATCTGGAATTGCAAACTTCTTTAATCAATCTGGAAAAATTGTTAAAACATTTGAATCTCCACGTGATTTACAAGTTGATCCTGGAGTAACTCAGTACACTAGATTAGATGGAAGTTTTGAAAACTCTGCAGACATCTTGTTACTTGTTAGACCTGATTATACGATATTTGATGAAGTTAGACGAAGAGAAGATTTTAGAATTTTCAGTGATCTTAGATTGACAGGTGTTGGCATGGTTGGAGTTGTTCATGCAAATACGCCAATTGATGCAATTCAAAGATTCATTGGAAAAATTGAACTTGGAATTATTCCAAATGTGCTTGATACTGTAATTTATGTAAAAGATGGTGGAATTTCAAAAGTTTACCAACTTGCACTAAAAGTAAAGGTTCCCTCTGGAATGGTTGAACAGGATTTAGCACGACCTGTAATTGAGATATCTGATTTTGAAACAAACACTTTGGAATATGAAATTTACACCTTTGGTGAGGAAAACATCATAATTCCTGTTGATGAAAATGGTTCACAAAAAACCGGAATTGAACATTTAGCAGAAGAAAAAATTCTAGACAGATTGTATAGATTTGATTCTCACCCTAAAGTTGAATTTCTTAGTCCTGGTAGGATCAAGATTTTTGTTTCAAAAGATTCGATTCCTGCATTGATTGGAAAAGCAGGAAAAACTATTCAAGAATTAGAAAAATCTCTTGGCTTACACATTGATGTTGAAGAACACGTAACACAACAAGATCTTCCATCTCAATCTTTATCATATGATTATGGTGAGTCTGGAACTGCTCTAATATTTGAGGTAGATAGACAGTATACTGGAAATGTGGCAAGCTTTGTGGTAAATGATGAATTTCTATTTTCATCTAGAATAGGAAAAAAAGGTAAAATCAAAATTTTGAAGCGTTCTACTGAGGGCAAGCGTTTTTCTAGATTTGTCAATCATGATGATAATCTGGAAATATTTCTAAAAAGAGACTAGAATCTCAGTACCGTGAAGTATTTACAAAAAATTTCAAATACTAGTTATTCTGTAGTATGATATGTGTGGAGACCCAATGCTAGATTTACTATTCTACGCTGCTCCATTTGCGATATTGGGTGCAGGGGGACTGTTTTTCTTAAAAGGTAGTCGTAAAAAGATAGAAGAAATTTTCAGATAAATCTATTAGAATTCATTAAAACTATTAACCACTTTTGGATTTGCTTTGAAAAATGTCACAAATTTTCTAATCTGTCTAATTGTTTTTGGATTTAGATGATGTTCAATTCCTTCTGCATCTTGATTTGCAATTTCTTTACCAATTCCTAAAATCTCAAAAAACTCTAGTAAAATTCCGTGTTTTTGTTTTATCATGTCTGCAATTTTTTGACCTTTTTCTGTTAAATTAATTCCATAATATTTTTCATATTCCAAATATCCTTCTGCATCCAGTTTCTTGAGCATCTTTGTTACACTCGGCGCACTAACATTCATGTATCTTGAAATATCTAGTGTTGCAGCATATCCTTTCATATCTACTAATTCTGAAATGACCTCTAGATAATCTTCGACTCTTGAAGAAATTGTTTTTTCAGATTCATGTGCTGCTTTAATCGACTCTAATCTACGTGAAGTCTTGTTTTTCATTATGGCGATAAGAATTTCCTTTTATATAAATTGGAAATTATTGTGACAAAATCTTGACTTGAATGTAGCGGATTTTGATCACTGACTGTTAACTATATTTTCTAAAACATCAATAATGGCTGATTTACTCAAGGAAAAAATCGAAAGATTACGAATAATGAAGGAATCAGCTTCTAGACGTTCCAATTTGTATAATGACATGGGAAAATTGGATGATAAGAAAACCTCGCAATCTCTAGGTGCATTAAATCGTGCATCTGCTCCTGGCAGAAAAATGCAAAAACTAGGATTTCTGATGTTATGGATTCCTGAACCTACGGGTGTAACCGTTGCAGTCGGGGCTCCAATGATATTGGCAGGTAGATATTTGGATAAAAAATACAACGGTTCTACCTTGAAAGACATTGGTCATAGTACGCATGAAACAATATCCTCGATTAATCAATTCAAAGCATCATTGTAATTGCTTTAGTTTTTATTTTATCTGATATAACATAAGATATGCCAACACGTCTTCAGGTTTTGATCCCGATTGGGGTTGCTGCTGTAATAGTTGGTGTTGCGGGAATGATATCACTTCCTTCTGAGGTTAAACTCGACGCAAATTCAAACTTCTTAATGGGTGTTGTACAATTAGATGATGAAATTATTCAGGTATACATTGCAGATAATGATCCGCGTAGAATGCGCGGTTTGATGTGGGAGACTCAGAGTTTCCTTGCTGATGACAAAGGAATGTTATTTGTATTCAACGAACCTGGTAATAGATCCATGTGGATGAAAAATATGCAATTCCATCTTGATATTATTTGGTTTAATGAAACCGGTGCCGTAGTTGCAATTGAAAAAAATGTTCCTCCATGCATAACTCCTGTTGAAGTAATGAGTTGTAAATCACATGGTGTTTCTGCTGACAATGCACAGTATGTTCTTGAAATGACATCTGGATATGTCGATGAACATTCTATAACTGAAACCTCACAATTAGAGTTAATCTCGATTTAGATGAATCTATTTTATCAAAGAACGTATCTTGTCTTAGGAATGTTTTTTGTATTTGTTGGAGCATATTCTGCATATGATGCTGGAACTAGTTATCAAACTTCTACCACTATAACCGTCATTGTTGTAAGTATTGGATTTATTCTGGGTGGAATTTATCTTCTTATTGCATATTTGAAAAACCGAAAGATCTTAAAACGGGTAAATTAAATTGTATAATATGACTGATTTTAAAAAAATTGCAGCTGATGGTTTTGAAATTAACGCAAAAGCTCTCGATGCAAATCCTGATGATGCAGCTGCACGTTCTTACATGCTGGGAATAATGATGGCAAAGCATCTAGATGAAGAACATGTGAAACGTGCAAAAAGATACGTAATTGATTAAATGAAAATTCTCCTATTATTGCTAATTTTTGTAGTCTGCGTTACCATTGGTTCTAGCTATGCATACGCATTAGAATACACCTATCCTACTATCAATCAAAGACTAACTGAAATTCCAACATATTGTGCTGTTGAATCAATAACTGACAAAATAGAATCCTCTGAAATGGATGAAATGTTGGCTAAATCCGAACTTGCTGTTAATGCATGGAGAGAAAAATTACAAAAATCTGAGATAACAAACAAGGAATTCTGGGATTTAAAATTTAAGAAAATTGGAAAAAATGAATCTGTAACTGATGATTGTACAATTACCATACTGTTTAGAGATGATCCTGAATTCTCTGGTTCACTACTTAGCAAAACACTGGGGGCTTTCATGAGAAATTCTATTTACATCTACTATGAAAACCAAGAATCAATTTATGGTGATAAATGGATGGATGGAATTTTAAAAACCATAATCCATGAAATGGGTCATACATTTGGTCTTGGTCATTATACTACTGATGACAATGATTACAATCGAAAAGTTGCAACACGTGATGAATCTCCTCCTTCGATAATGTTTGCTCCTGCACACATTAATCCTGATATAAGAAAGATTACTGATATTGATGTCCAAAAAGTCCGTTTAATTTATGGAAGTTATGGTTTTCATGCATTCTCTGAACAACGACCTAGTGAAATTATAATTGAAAATCCACTTTTACCATTAGATCCTACATATCCTTTTGAATTCACTGAAATCTCTAAAAATAACATAAAGTTATTTCGTCATCAAGATTCACTGATGACCATTTCTGGTCAGATAAACAATACCGTGTACATGTCTGGACATCCTGTATTTTTATTAATTACAAATCCTGATTTGTCAACTCAAGTTTTAAAAGTAAAACCAACTCGCGATGGATTTTTTGAAACATATCTAAATTTTAATTACAAATCACTTCCAGGAAAATATTCAATTGAATTTGCATACATTGATAAAATTGATCAAAGCAAAAATATAACATTCGATGTAGAGCAAACTGATATTCCGTTACCTCCAAAATCTGAAAATCTAAATGTTATTCAGGTGAGTAATACTGCTGATCAATTCTTTGAAATGGGTTTGTATGGTGATGCCATAAAAAATTACAAAGTAGTCATGAAAAATGTAGATAAAATCCAAGAACCATTATATCTAAACGCGTTAAATAAAATTGGTCTTGCGCTAATAGAGTTAAAAAACTATGAGAAATCATTATCATATTTTGAGCAGGTGTATGAAATCAATCCTGCTTATCCAAATATTAAACAAAATCTTAAAACTTCTAAATCATTAATTGAGGCTAACGACAAAGTGGTTATTGTTGATTCAATTATTCCACTTCCTGGTTGGATTAAATCAAATGCTGGTTGGTGGATAAACGATCAATCCACTGATCAATCTCTATTTGATGCATTTGAATACATGCAAAACAAAGGATTGATTGGAAGTTATGAATTTTCTAATTATTCTCAATCACACATTCCAAATTGGCTTATAGATATTGTAACATGGTGGATTGATGAAAAATTATCTGATGAAGAATTTCTCAAAACTATTGATTATCTATTAAAGCAAGGAATAATTATAATTTAAAAAAAATACTGTGATTAATTTTCACAATTATTGAGCTGCTTGTTTTTGTCCTAAAAGTGACAAAAGTGGCATTGCATCCCATTGATACATGTATGATGAAAGAAATGATTTGCATGCGTCATTGTATGTGTTGAAGAAACCTTCTGCTGTAGATTGATCTCCTTCAATTACTGACATTGCGGTTTTATTATCGTCAAATGATCCGCTCCAAATCATGTTTCCTTTTGCATTCCAGTCGTCAATGATTGTAGCAATTTTGTCTGCGGCTTGTGCAACATCTTGTTCTTTTGCATCTTCTTTGAAGACGCTAACTAAAACATATGGTTTTTTGTCTGCCATTATGTGATTACCACTATGACGATATTAAAATTCAATGTACTTTTCAAACATTTGTTCTATTAAGATGGAAAGCGCCGTTAGCAATATTCCAGTAGTTGACGACATGTATTCTGGTTTTTAGATCAAAGCATACGATGCTGTGTCACTAACGGCATATACAGATTGTTCCTGTTCAATAATTAAAACTAGTTTTGAATTTACAAACTTATTCCTAATTTTAAGAATAGAGTTCAATTAGTTAATCTGATTCTAAATTATTAGAATATGAAATAAGAATTGAGTGTTAGTTTAATTAGCTTTAACTAAGTGAAATTTTTATGTCTAACACAAAAATTGCAGGAATTGCCATTGGTACACTTGCCATTGGTATTGCAATAGGATTTATCATACCAACTGATTCTGGAATTGAACAAACTGCACCAGTACCTATGATGCAGACTGAATCAGTAGATTATGGTACTGACAAAATAACAATTGGATTCATTCCTTCTGAGAAAGCAGATGAACTCACGCCAAAAGCTGAATCACTTGCACGCTTCTTGAAATCTGAATTTGATGGTAAAGTCGAAGTTGATGTTGTCGTTCCATCTAACTATGAAACGATAATTGAAGGATTGAGATTTGGACATATCCATGCGGCATTTATGGATACAGGACCTGGCTGGATTGCACACGACAGAGCAAACGCTGAAGTTGTAATGGCTGAAGTAAAGAAAGGCAAAGTCGGATACTATGCAACCGTTTGGCAGAGAGCTGACTCAAACTATTCATCTATTGACGAAGCAGTTGGAAACAAAGTTGCATTTACTAGCATTACTGGTTCATCTGGATTCATCAGACCAATCGGAACTCTCGTCGATCGTGGATTAATCGATGTCGAAGGTGACGATATAGTTGCATTGAAACAAGCATTGGATAACTCCTTTGAGTATCATGCATTTGGTGGTGGATACAAAGCAGCCCTAGAATTGCTTTTGAATGGTTCTGTTGAAATGGCATTTGGCTCTGATATAGCACCAGAAAAATATCTAACACCTGACCAACAAGCACAACTCAAAAAAGTTGACACACTTGGATTAGTTCCATCTCACGTGTTTGTAGTTTCTAATGATTTATCATCTGAGACAAAACAACACTTGGTAAATTCAATGGTCAAACTAAATCACCAAGATAACAACCAAATTCTCAAAGATGTCTATGGCGCTGATGCATTGTTACCAACAACTGCTGAAATGCATATAGGAAACTTTGGACAATATCTTGATTTATTGCCTGGAATTGAACACGCAACATTTGAAAAGAAAAACTATGACGCTCCAAAATAATACTTTTCCTTTTTTATTATTAAATAATCTTTCACGCACAAATCTTTATTCTAGATTTATAGAATGAGGAGTGATTTCATCTAGATTTATTGCTTAGATCTAAATGACAAATCTTGATCGTTATGGTTACAATAAACACTGCATCTTTTTCATCCATTGCAACTTTGTCGGTTATCCAAATGAGAAATGTATCTGCCTCTTACGACTCGAAAAGTTTTGTTTTGAAAAATGTATCAATGAATGTTAAACGAGGTAGTAATTATGCAATTGTTGGAGCTTCTGGTTCGGGTAAATCAACATTATTAAAATTGATGAACGGAATGATGATTCCAAGCGATGGTGTCGTACTGTATAATTATCAAAAACCTGATCTTAAAAATAAACAATATCGAAAATCAATTTCAAAAATTGGGTATATTCCACAAACATTAGGTCTGGTAAAGAATTCTAGTGTGTTAGATAATGTGATGATTGGTGGGTTACCAAGATTAAATTCTATTAACTCATTTTTTAAAAATTTCCCAAAAGAAGAACTTCAACATGCACATGATGTCTTAAAATTAGTAGGATTGGATGAAAAATCTAATCGTAAGGTACACATGCTTAGTGGTGGTGAAAAACGTCGTGTTGCTATTGCTCGTGCATTAATGCAAAAACCAGATATCTTATTGGCAGATGAAATTGTTTCAGAATTAGATGCTGTAACTGCTAGAGAAATAATGGATGTAATTAGAGATGCACAAAAAAAATTCAATCTAACTGCTATAATGATACATCATGACATGAATTTGGCTTTAGAATATGCGAATAGAGTTGCGGTAATCAAAGAGGGTGATAAAGTGCTTGAAATTGGTGTTGAGGGTGATAAAATAATTGATTTTCAAACTGGTGATATGTCCCAAAAAGAAATCTTGGAGATGTACAATGAATCCTAAAAATAATCTCCTAATTGGTGCAGTAATTGCCATTGTTGTTGTGATGTCTTATGATGTTGGAGTTGATCCTATTGCATTTGCTGAAGGTTTACCAAATTTAGGAATTGTTCTAAAAGAGATGACTGAATTTGAATCTGAACATTGGGGAACTGCATTTTGGGCAATGCTTGAAACAATTGAGATGGCATTTATCGGTACCATTCTTGGTGTTGTGATTTCTTTACCATTGAGTATCTTTGCAGCAAGAAATATTTCTAGCAAATATGTATATGCTCCATTACGCGCTTTATTGGCTGCAACTAGAACCTTCCCTTCTATTCTTTGGGCTATTCTTTTTGTCATTGTAGTTGGTCTTGGACCTTTTGCCGGTATTCTTGCTATTACATTATACACTATTGGGTTCATTAGTAAATTACAATACGAATCAATTGAGGCAATTGATTATGATCCTGTGGAGGCCACTACTGCTATAGGTTTATCAAAACTCCAACTGATTCGTTATGTAATAATTCCTGAATCTGCACCACATCTTCTAAGCCAAATCTTATACATGTTTGATTATAATGTAAGACAAACTAGTATACTTGGAATTGTAGGTGCAGGTGGAATTGGTTTCTATATTATAAATTACATCAAGTTCTTTGAATATGGAAAAGCAGCAGTTTTCATGTTGGTTGTTTTAATCACTGTTCTTATCATTGATTGGGTAAGTGTAAAAATCCGTGACAAATACATAATGAAGGCACAACACGGTCAACAAGTTAAAGTTAAAACAAATTAACATGATAATGACGGGAAATTCCCATCATCACGCAATGTAAATCGTGTCTGTAAAAACGACAAGATCAATTTGCTTCAAGAATAAATATAATACGCCAGATTTTTTAATCCTAAAAACAATATAGAACATGGATTCGTGTAGTCTGGATGCAATATTACTTCCATCAATGTTTGCAATAAAGAATAAAATTATTGGAACACCTTGTTATGAAGATCCATCTTGTATTGGATATACGATTGTTGTATCCCTGGGATTGGCATATGTTGTATATCGTGTTTTAACAAGAAATATGAGCAAAAAAGGACGACGAGAGGCTCTTTTCAAGTTTTTTTTCAGAGACGCCAAAAATTAAATACACACAAGATGGACGTCATTCATGCCTGAGTTTATCGAAGAAGAGACTGGAAGACGACTATACCATGAAAATGAAACTACTTTAGACATTGAAAAGGAAATAGCAAAAAAATTTGTTCCAAAAAAAGGTGAGGTAACATCAAGTTACATGCATCGTGATATGGATGAAGAAGAACCATTTGATGTGGATCGTGCTATAGATGTAGAAGGTGCTCCAGTTTTACAAGAAAAATCAAAATTATCTCTTTTTGATGTAGAGTACAAACTTGCCGGTATGAATGTAGTTCCCGTTGACAAAAATACAGGTAAACCTCTTGATGAAAAACAAGTTGAAACCTTACGAAAACAATTAATGAAAAATTGGCAATTTGTGGATGAGGATGAAGATGAGTAGCGTTTGTGAAGATTTAGAAGTAATTCAACAGCAAATGCTTGCAAATGTTATTGCAAAAATGAGAAGAGAATCTAAATCTAAAAAAGAAAAATTAATCGCTGTTCAGTAATACTTTGCTTTTTATTAGAGAAACGATCTATGCAATTTAGTGGGGGGCAACTCTGCTTAAAATCCAATACGCGTTAACTCCTGCGTAAACGGCAGATGCCACTCTGTCCTCACTATAATTATTATACTCAGTGTTCTTAGATTCACTATGGAAGACTCCGTCTATGACCCGCGATGTAAAGAAATTCAACATCATACTGGTGTTAGATTTGCAGCAATCATTAATCATGATGGTGAAAAAATTGCTGGAGGTTTCACAGAAGGTGTCACCCCGTATGAAGGAGATGAAACAAAGTTACATGACTTTTATAAATTTGCATTAACCGTCTCATTAAGAACTGATGAATTAAATAATTCACTTGGTGCATTAAATTACATTGCATCAAGACGTGACAAGGTAATTTTAATCAGTTTTCCTTTTCCAGTTACAACAAACATACTTTTGATATCTGCTGAACCTGGCCTTGATATTGAAAAATTGGCTGAAAATGTAGTTAAAATTTTTTCAGATGATTCATCTGGATTTACAAAGACGCTTGCTGATGACTAGTCGCTTTTCTTAACTACGTGGATTAATTCTTTTAATTGCCTTCTTTGTTTTGGAGGTCTTTTCTTAATTGGATATCCGACACACAGTAATGATGTAGGTCTGAGTTCTGTTCCTATGATTTCTTTTACTCTTTCTTCATCAAACATGCCTATCCAAATACTGCTTAATCCTAATGCAGATGCGGCTAATTGAGAATATGCCGCAGCAAGGGTTGCATCCTGCATTGAAAATTTCATTATAACTTTTGCAGGAAAGTCTAATTTTACCCTAGATGGGTTCATACAAAATACTAGTACTAGTGGAGTATTGACATAGGGTTGTTTGTTTGCTGCTTTGACTAATTTCTCTTTAGTATATTTATCACTAATGTAAAAAATCTCAAATCCTTGAAAATTACCTGCTGTTGGTGCAGCGTCTGCAGCCGCTAAAATTTTATCAATTTTCCATTTTTCTACCGGATTTTTAGAAAATTTTCTAGTTGATCTTCGAGTTGCCATAACCTTGAAAATATCTGTATTTAGCTTTTTCTCTATTTTTTTATTTAGAATATTTGTCATTAATCCTAGTCTAATCGATAAATCCTTGTCTGATTCTTCCTTTGGCACATATCCTTTGGGCCATGTACGTTTAGTGTCTATTTTTTTATCCATAAGTCTTCTTTAATCATTGAGATAATAAATTTCCCTATCTCTTGGAATTTGATACAAAACTTTCTGTTGCTTTTTTCATATTTTTTACGTCTGACATTGAATGTGCATCTGAAAATGCTCCCAATTTACCTGGTAAGAAGAATATCCCATTTCTTGCCATCATCTCAAAATGATAATTGAATAGTTTAGTAGAATCACATTTTGCTGCATCTGCAGCATTGTTAATTTCGGTCATTCCATTTCTTGGAAAATGTGTCATAAATAATGAGCCTTTTCCTGTAATTATCACCTCCCCTGAAAAGATCTTTTTTAACATCTTTGTTGTCTCATTTCCTAATCTATCTAATTTTTTATAAAGTGTAATTTTCTTATTTTTCAAAATTCCAAGTGTTGTATCTCCTGCTATCATTGATAATGGATTTGCAGAAAATGTACCTCCTCCAATATACGTTCTACTTTTTTTAGAATTTACAGATGTGTTTGCATGCTCCATAATTTCATCTTTTCCACAAATCACTCCGATTGGAAATCCTCCTCCAACAATTTTTCCAAGTGTGACAATATCTGGGTCAAGTTTCATGGTTGGATAAATACATCCGTATCTAAATCTAAATCCGGTTACAATTTCATCTAGCATAAATAATGAATTATTTGTTTTTACCATCTCTTGTAATCCTTGCAGGTATTCTTTTGTTGCAGGAATTGCGCCTCCCCCGCCTAATACTGGTTCAACTAAAACACCTGCCAAATCCTTTTTCACTGACTTTAAAATTCTTAATGACTCTTCCAAATTGTTCAATGGCAATGATACAATATGTTCCTCATCTGTCAACCCTTGACTTTCAGAAACATCAAATGGCCAGTTTACTGTTTTAAGTAAATCAGTTGTATACCCATGCCATCCTCCATCAATTTTCGCAATAATTTTTTTACCTGTCATTGCACGAGCTAATCTAACTGAATACATTGTAGCCTCGGTACCTGTTGATGCATAGCGAATTTTTTCTGCTACTGGAACTGCTTTAGAAATTTTTTCAGAAAGTAATATTGCATTTTCATTTGATGTTCCATGCATCCATCCCTTTTTCAATTGAGCAGCAGCCTTTTTCTGAACTTGTTTTTGTGCATGTCCTAAAATTAAACTCCAATGACCCATCCAATAATCTACATATTTGTTGGAATCTACATCTTTGAGAAATTTACCTTCTGCAGATTTTGTAATAAATGGATATGGCTCAAAAAATCTAATATTGTGATGGACACCATTGATGTGAACTTTTTTTGCTTTGGCAAATAGTTTACGCGATTCCCCAGTTTTTTCTCTGTAAATCTTCTGTATGCTGGTCATATCTTACCTATTTTCTTTCCTTTCATTATATTACTGATCGCCAAAAATGACTATTGACGCCTATATTTTGAATGGTTTATAATGCCTTCCGCAACTCAAATTTTCGCATACGTAACGCTTTGGCGGCGCCTTTGATGAAGTATGGCAAGATGCCATTTTGTGATTTAGAGGCCTCCAGTTACGCATACAAAATGAGGATCTGATCAAAAGATCAAATCTGAGATGTGAAGATTATGTGCATTCCGTTAATTCCAATAATAGAAATTAGTTGTGCAAAAAATGTACTTTGAAAATAAAATAATATAGAATCCGTTTGATCCTGACGGACCTGACTGCTATCAGATTGATACTAAGCCATGTTAGTTATTGTAGTAATACAAGGCAGACGGCTCAGTAACGCGTAGTCAACCTAACTTATGGACGGGGATAACCTCGGGAAACTGAGAATAATACCCGATAGGTCATGATGCCTGGAATGGTTTATGACTCAAATAATTTATTGCCGTAGGATGGGACTGCGAGCTATCAGCTTGTTGGTGAGGTAATGGCCCACCAAGGCTTTGACAGCTACGGGCTCTGAGAGGAGTAGCCCGGAGATGGGTACTGAGACAAGGACCCAGGCCCTATGGGGCGCAGCAGGCGAGAAAACTTTGCAATGCGCGAAAGCTCGACAAGGTTAATCTGAGTGGTTCCTGCTAAAGGAACCTTTTGTTAGTCGTAGAACCACTGATGAATAAGGGGTGGGCAAGTTCTGGTGTCAGCCGCCGCGGTAAAACCAGCACCTCAAGTGGTCAGGATGATTATTGGGCCTAAAGCATCCGTAGCCTGTTCTGTAAGTTTTCGGTTAAATCTATGCGCTCAACGTATAGGCTGCCGAAAATACTGCAGAACTAGGGAGTGGGAGAGGTAGACGGTACTCGGTAGGAAGGGGTAAAATCCTTTGATCTATTGATGACCACCTGTGGCGAAGGCGGTCTACCAGAACACGTTCGACGGTGAGGGATGAAAGCTGGGGGAGCAAACCGGATTAGATACCCGGGTAGTCCCAGCTGTAAACGATGCAAACTCGATGATGCGTTGGCTTATTGCTAGCGCAGTGTCGCAGGGAAGCCGTTAAGTTTGCCGCCTGGGAAGTACGTACGCAAGTATGAAACTTAAAGGAATTGGCGGGGGAGCACCACAAGGGGTGAAGCCTGCGGTTCAATTGGAGTCAACGCCTGAAACCTTACCCGGAGAGACAGCAGAATGAAGGTCAAGCTGAAGACTTTACCAGACAAGCTGAGAGGTGGTGCATGGCCGTCGCCAGCTCGTGCCGTGAGATGTCCTGTTAAGTCAGGTAACGAGCGAGATCCCTGCCTCTAGTTGCCACTATTACACCCTGGTGTAGTAGGGCGAATTAGGGGGACCGCCGCAGTTAATGCGGAGGAAGGAAGGGGCCACGGCAGGTCAGTATGCCCCGAAACTCTGGGGCCACACGCGGGCTGCAATGGTAACGACAATGAGTTCCAAAATCGAAAGATGGAGGTAATCCCTAAACGTTACCACAGTTGTGATTGAGGGCTGCAACTCGCCCTCATGAACATGGAATCCCTAGTAACCGCGTGTCATTATCGCGCAGTGAATACGTCCCTGCTCCTTGCACACACCGCCCGTCGTTTCATTGAAGTTTGCCTTTAGCGAGGTGATGTCTAATTGGCATTATCGAACTTGGGGTAAGTGACAAGGGAAAAGTCGTAACAAGGTGACCGTAGGGGAACCTGCGGTCGGATCACCTCCTTAGAAAGAATTACGGAAAGCACATAATCTTTGCATCGCCATCGATGCATTACATCATGAAAATGATGTAAGAAGGATGTAGCCGACTACCGCACTAGTTCGGCAATGATCGTCATGCATGTGTCTTGTGTAAATTGTGGCCGTAATTGCCGGTGTAAAGACGGTAATAGAGGGATTGCTAGGTTTGAGTAGAGATGAAGGACGTGGCAAGCTGCGATAAGCCCGGGGTAAGCGCACGCGACTTATGATCCCGGGATGTCCGAATGAGAATCTTATGTTTACATACTCCGTTACATAGGTGGCGGAGGTCGAACCGTCGGAATTGAAGCATCTTAGTACGACGTGGAAGAGAAATCAATAGAGATTACCCAAGTAGTGGCGAACGAAAAGGTAACAGCCCAAACTGAATCTGTTATGGTAACTTAACAGAGATGTGGTGTATACGGGCTCATATAATGATCCTAGAACATAGTTGAAATAATCTGGAACGTTTTGGCATAGAGGGTGATACCCCCGTAAACGAAATGGTATAGGATTAGTTGAGTACCAGAGTAGATGTCCTTGGTAGTGGGCATCGAATATTAGGAGAAAGTAGCTTCTAAGGCTAAATATAACTCAAAACCGATAGTGCACTAGTACCGTGAGGGAAAGCTGAAAAGTACCCCGGAAGGGGGGTGAAAAGTGCATGAAATCTATTACTTACAGACGTGCATAGCATGAAAGGTGATTTTTCCAGATTGGAGGTTCTAGCAATAGAGCTAAAGATTTGGAGCTCAAATCGTCAGTGTTATGCGTTCCGTCTCGAAACACGGGCCAAGGAGCTAACTGTCATGGCAAGACTAAACCTAAAAAGGTGGAGTCGAAGGGAAACCGAGTTCTCGCAACATTAGTGAGGAGAAGCGTGTGAAAGTGCGTTGAGTCATGGCGGCTAGGCTAGAAGCCAGTCGATCTAATCCTGAGCAAGCTGAAGGCGGGCGAAAGCCCGCTGGAGGGCTGAAGCAGTTCTGACGTGCAAATCGTTTGTGTGACTTGGGATTAGGGGTCAAAAACCAATCTAGACTGGCGATTGCTAGTTCCAACCGAAGCGTCTCGTAGGGCGTCCTTAGTGGAGATAGCGTTTCCTGTAGAGCACTGATAAGGGAGTATGGGGAAGAAATTCCTCGCTCCCCATTCAAACTCCGAAGGGATATGCATCGTAGAAGCTAGGAGACGGGTTCGTGTGACGTAAGGTTCACGACCGAGAGGGGTTTAACCCAGACCGAAGTTAAGGTCCCTAAATTTGTTCTAAGTGTCAAGCTAAAGTGTGTGTTCGCGCCAAGACAGCAGGGAGGTAAGCTCAGAAGCAGCTATCCTTTAAAAAGTGTGTAACAACTTACCTGCCGAGCGTGGGCGCCACAAAAACGGACGGGGCTAAAGAACAGTACCGATACTTTGGATACATGCCAATGGGCATGTCATGGTAGGTTGGCGTAGTGATTGGGTCGAAGCAGGGCGGTGACGTCCTGTGGACCATTTTCTATTGCAGATCTTGGCGGCAGTAACAGCATAGTAGAGTGAGAACCTCTACCACCGCAAGCGCAAGGGTTTCCAGGCAATGCGTTATCAGCCTGGAGTTAGTCGATCCTAAGGATTACCTCAACAGAGTAATTCGAAAGGGAAACTGGTTAATATTCCAGTACCTTGCAAGTTGCGTTATTATCTATATGAACCACTTCCGGATAGGGGGAGCATAACCATCGTTGTGTCTAAGTGTTCTAGAGATGGGGAGTGTCGTAATGACGAGAACCATCTCGAGGCATTAATGGCTCTGCGTTAGCAGAGTTCTCTTGAGTCCAGGGGACCTTGAAAATTTGTGTAGAAAGTGACTTGCAAGTTCGTACCGAGAACCGACACAGGTGCGCTGGCTTAGAAAGCTAAGGTGCTACGGGTATACCGTATGGTGAGGGAATTCGGCAAATTAGTCCTGTAGCTTAGGTATAAGGGATGCCTGCACACTTCATGAGGAATGGGGTGAGCAGGTTGCAATGACAAGGGGGTTTCGACTGTTTAATAAAAACACAGGCGACTGCTAGTCCGAAAGGATTTGTATAGTCGCTGAATCCTGGCCGGTGCGGGTACCTAAAACTTGGGTTCAACCGAGCTAAGGGCCCGTTAACGCCGGGAGTAACTCTGACTCTCTTAAGGTAGCCAAATGCCTTGTCGGGTAAGTTCCGACGCGCATGAATGGAACAACGAGAGCCCCACTGTCCCCACCTACAACCCGGTGAAGCCACATAAGGTGGACGAACAGTCCATCAACTTCCATCGGGGAGAGAAGACCCCGTGGAGTTTTACTGCAGCTTGTGCTTGTAGTATAGTAAAGATTACATAGTGTATTTGGGAGCTATGCCTCATTTTCTTTGGGAAATGAGTGAAGCAACGATGTAACACCAAATTATTTTTGCAGTACTACTTACCCGGTGCAGACCGGGGACATGTGCAGGTGGGCAGTTCGGCTGGGGCGGCACCCCTCTGAAAAGATATCAGAGGGGCCCAAAGTTTAGTTCAAACGGGTCAGAAATCCGTTGAAGAGGGCAAAGCCAAAAACTAGACTGACAGGATTTCCAAACGCACGGAATTCTGAGACGAAAGTCTGGCTTAGCGATCCTTCCTGCGCCCACTATTGGGGCCGGAAGGTGACAGAAAAATTACCCCAGGGATAACAGGCTCGTCGCGGGCGAGAGCTCCTATCGACCCCGCGGTTTGGTACCTCGATGTCGGCTTTTCCTATCCTGGTCCTGCAGCAGGGGCCAAGGGTGAGGCTGCTCGCCTATTAAAAGGGAACATGAGCTGGGTTTAGACCGTCGTGAGACAGGTCGGTCTCTGCCTGATGGAAGCGTCGCTGTCTGAGGGGAAGTTGCTCTTAGTACGAGAGGAACAGAGCATCGTCGCCGCTGGTGTACCGGTTGTCTGATAAGGCAGGCCGGGCAGCTAAGCGATTTAGGTTAAGTGCTGAAAGCATCTAAGCACGAAGCCTATCCCGAGACATGACAGCGTTACGTTAGTTGAAGGTTCGCAGCAGAAGACTGCGTTGATAGAATGGAGGTGTAGATCACAAGCTTCGGCGAGTGGTGAGCCTGCCATTACTAATAGACCAAAACATCGGTACGGCCACAAACATAGAAAGACACATGCATGACGTTTCATTTTTTGATTCTCCTAGTGTAAACTAGGTATTATGAAATTCAATTTTTTAATAAATTTACACAAGATATATTTTGTTTTAAAATTAAAATAAAAAAAGATAGTAGTTACTCGATAATAGATTGTTAAGAAAATTAATTTAAAATTATTAGTCTTAGTCTACTTTTTTCACTTTTGTTGCGGCTGGGCCTTTTTCTGATTCACCAAGTTCAAACTCTACTTTATCGCCGTCTCTAATCTGACCTTCAACTTCTGTCTTGTGGACAAACAAGTCTTTGTCTTCATTTTCACGTTCGATAAAACCGAAGCCTTTAGTTTGGTTAAACCATTTTACAGTTCCTGTTTCCATCTTGTCATTTTGTAATATACTGTCTATTTATATCTGGTTTTTTTCATTAGGTAAGACTAATAATATTTACAATAAATTAGGTAAAACTAACTAATTATTATAATAAAAGTTAGGAAAACCTAAAAAAAATACACTTTATTAATCTATGAGTGTATGATAAGTTATGAAAATTAAAAAATTACTGGAAAAGACAAACGACATAGAAGTAATACAAGCTTTGAAATGGAGTTTAGGAAATCAAATTGATTAGATGTAACTTATGTTACCATATCATGTTATCTGGTTACAATAATTATTCACAAGGTAAACGCTTCTCGAGTTTTGAATATAGATCTCTAACTTGATTTCATGCATTTGGATTATTTTTAATAAATTCTTTTAATGCAATTTTTAATGCAAGGGTCTCAATTTTTTGTGATTTTTGACCTGCAAGAAAAAAATCTGTAGAATCTGAATTTACCAATATTGAACTTGCACCATCTTCCATTTCAATTTTTGCGGTTGTACCGTGTTCTAAAATTTCTATCATTTCCATCAAATCTTCATGTCTTAGGTAGAGTGTTTTTTCTTCATCATCTGTGAATAACCATGTGATTCTACATCCTTTTTCTCCTGGTAAATATGGCGTTTCTATTTTGAAATCTTCAGTCATGTTATTGGTTATTTCATGAGTTGAAAAGTCTATTCAATTTGTTGTACCTAGTCTGTTTATTCTAATCTTCAGACTTTAAAATAGTCATGAATAAAATAATATGGAATTGGAGATATTACAATTAGCTGAAGAATATTATTACTACACATTTGCTATTGTTTTTGGAATTGGTCTTTTACAGGGTGCAATTCTTGCAAGAGGGATAAGAAGAAAGTTTCCTAAATTAAAAAAATATGCGAAAGGCGTATCTATAATTATTTTAATATTATTTTCAATTAATGCCGCTGGAAATATTTCAAAATTTGCAGAACCATCTAAAGTTGAATTTACTGAGTTTGTAATTCCTGAAACTCCTGAGTCTGCATTTCTTTTACTTATTGATGTACTTGGTCTTAATGCAGGAATTATAGCTGTAACTGGAATTTTCATTTCTATTACCTTAATACTTCTGTTTAGATTTGCAGAATTGAATAGTATTTCACGTTATTTCATTTTTACAATAAGTGTAATTGTCTTTATTATTGCAATGTTGGGTAGATTTACTGACTATGTTCCAAGTACATTCCAAATAATTTTGTATGTCATGTATCAGCTTGGTATGACACTTGGAATATTTGCTATAATGCGTAGACGTGAAAAAGATCCTTTGGATGATTTTGGTTAATTTTATTTTTCTAAAAATACTTTAAGACCTGCACATCTGTTACGAATTGTTACCTCTGTAACTCCTGATGCTTCTGAAATTTCTTTTTGAGTTTTATTTCCACCTTCTGTAATACATGCAAGATACAATGCAGCAGCTGCCAATCCTGTAGGATCTTTTCCAGCAACAACTCCTATTTTTTTTGCTTTTCTTAAAATCTCAACTGCCTTTCGTTTAGTTTTTTCTCCTAATCCTGCAATACTTGCTATTCTTGGAATTCCATTAATTGGGTCTGCAACTGGAACTTTTAGGTCTAATTCTCTATAGACCAATCTATAACATCTTGCGACATCCTTTCGTCTAATGTTTATGCCGTCTGCAACATTATCTAAAGTTCTAGGGGTTTCTGTATCTCTACATGCAGCATAAACACATGCAGCTACTAATCCTTGAATTGAACGTCCTTTAACTAATTTTTTATCAATTGCTTTTCGATAAATGTAAGCTGCTTTTTCAATAACTGCATCAGTTAATGATAATTTATCTTTTAATTTATCCATCTCACTTAATGCTTGTCTTAAATTTTTATCAACAGATGTATGAGCTTGTGATCTGCTATCCCATGTTCTAATTCTATCAAATGATTGCTTCATTGCTGATGAAAGTGGTTTTCCTGTTGCATCTTTATTCACTGCACCGATGACTGTTGATAGGCCCATATCGTGCATTGTAATTGATGTTCCAGTTCCTGTTCTACTTTTATCCACTCCATCGTTTGCAAATGATCTCCATTCTGGTCCACTTGCTTCACTACCTTCTGATAAAACAATCCCACATGTTTTACAAACTATCTCACCTGAATTATCATCCGTGATGAGTGTAGTTTTGTTACAAGAAGGACATCTTTGTTCATTAGATGATTTCAACTATTCTAATGCCATTTTGAAGTTAATATGACTTCACAACCAATCTACTGGTTAATCGTATGTCTTTATTCCTGAAATCATTCTATATTCTTAGTCTAAACAGCGAAACTCTTTATTCATACCTGAAAATAATTCCAGCATGGCAACATCAAAAAAACCAAAAGTTGTGGGTGTTGAAGTTCTTAAAAAAAATGGATTGAATGTAGACAAATTAGTGAAACAGCTAATAACTAATGCATCTGTTGAATTCACTGCATACTATTACTTTACAAATCTAAGAATGCATTGTACTGGAATGGAAGGTGAAGGGATCAAAGGAATTATTGAGGATGCACGCCTTGAAGATTTAAGTCACTTTGAGTCTTGCATTGAGAGAATATTCCAATTGGGTGGAAGTCTACCAAATGATGCACAAGCATTTACTAAAATGTCTGGTTGTGAATTTTTACAATTACCAAAAAATCCTACAGACATAAAGGCAATTCTAGAAAAATGTCTAAAAGCTGAACAAGGTGCAATTGTTAATTGGAACATTGTATGTAAAATGACATACGATAAAGATCCTGCTACATATGATATTGCAAAGGACATACTCATGGAAGAAATTGAACATGAAAGTTGGTTCTTGGAATTATTATATGGTCGACCTTCTGGACATATGCGACGTAAATTTTCAGGAGAACGTCCTCACACACAAAAACATTCTAGAGCATTAGGTTAATCATTTTTTAAAACTATCGAACCTGTGCTAATTTTTTTATCAACGTCAAGTACACAATATGCATATTGTGTATTTTTCATTGATGGGAACATAATGCTATTTGGATCCTCACTATGTCTTAAACCAATACCGTGACCAAGTTCATGCGTCATGATGTATTGTACAGTGTCTACATGAAAAAGTTGAAAATTTCCATCACAGCCGTATCCACCTAATGCAACTTCTACTATTCCTTTTCCAAGATTTGCATGACCTAGAACTCCTTCTCCCATGTCTCTGACAACCCATGTTACCCAAAGATTTGCATTAGTTTTTGTTTTAGTTGTAGCAAAATTTATTTTCACTTTTTTTCCATCACTTGCATTAAATTCCATATCTTCCCACATTTTGAATGAATTTACTAATGTGCTCACATGATCTAATGGTAATGCTGCAGGTTGATCATTAACATAAATTTTGTATTCCAAATGGTATATGTCATCTTTTAGTACATACTCTGGATTTGGAAATCCTTGATTTCCAATCTCAATTTGTTGATCATAATTCCACTTTACATAATCTCTCATGAATTTCTTAATAACATCGTTACTTGGATTTGGAAATTCGATGTATCTCTTATCTTTATTAACAATATTTTCAATTCTATCTAAATATCTGGAAAATTCCCATTGATTTCTATCATTAATTTTTTGTTCTTCTTCTGATAATTCTTGCACATCTGGCAAATCAACTATTAGCAAATTACTATCAATCAAAAAATCAATTCCCTTCAAAAATTCTTCATCAGGAATCTTATCTGTTGCCCACCATCCTGCAGTATTTTTAATCCATGCTGGAATGGATTGTGTTGAAGAACCTGTTATCGTATTATCTGAGGATTCAACATTAATGATTTTATTTTCTATAAGAAACTGTAATGATTTGATAAATTCTTCATCAGGAATCTTATCTGTCGCCCACCATCCTGCAGTATTTTTAATCCACACTGGCACTGTTTCTGGAATATTCAATGTAAATACTTCTGGTTTTTCAGCTTCATTATACAGATATTTTTTTACATTTTTTGTTGCAAACTCGTAATAATTTTTTACAACATGATTCTCGGGTGATAATTCATAGGCTTGTTCAAAATATTCTAATGCTTGCTTGTATTCTCCATAATTTCCAAAACCCACTCCTAATCCAATTAGTGCTGTAATGTTTTCAGGTTCTTGTTGATTGACCTTATAAAATTCTAAAATTGAAGCCTTATGTCTTTCGAGATTCTCTAATGCAATTCCCTTCATCAATGATGTTTTTGTATTCGTTGGTGAAATTTCTAAAATTTTATCATACAATTCTATAGCTTCCTGATATTCTCCGCTCATAAAATGCTCATCTGCTTTTTTGTATAGATTTGGAACATCTCTTATTCCTTCAGCAAATGAATCGTTAATGCTAGGAGCTAGAAATAATACAAAAATTGCTGATATGACTAATGAATAATTTCCAAATTCGTTCTTTTGCATACGGATGATTTTCTTTTTTCAAAATTAAATGATTCTACAAAATGGACTATTGTACTAGATTTATGAGAAATTTATATCGCCTACAAATATTCTCTTTATTCCATTTTTAGTTTTTAGTTTCAATGCGCCGTCATTGTCTATTCCTTGTGATATTCCTGAAATTTTTCCATTTGATGTATTCATTGTAATTTTTTTACCAATTCCTGCTGCTCTTTTTGTCCATTCCTTAACGATCTTTGATTTTTCTCCTTTTTCTAGGTGTGATAGATTTTTTTCAAATTGCAATAGAAATTCTTTAAGAAGTAATTTTGGAGGTGTTTTATCCTCTTTTTTTCGAAGTGAATTTATTCCATAGAAATTTGGAGTCTTCGATAATCTCTTTTCAAGTTTTTTTGCATCAATATCAAAATTAATCCCAATGCCTAAAATTAGATAATCAATATTGTTTGCCTGAACTGACGCATCAACTAGAATACCTGCAACTTTTTTCCCGTCCTTCGTAATATCATTTGGCCATTTCACTTCTGTTTCTATTCCTAAAATTAATTTAATTGATTTTGATAATGCGACAGCACATAAAATTGGAATTAATGTTGAGCTTGAAACATCAAATTCTGGATGAATAATTAATGAGAATGAAATTCCACCTTTTGGGGACGTCCACTTTCTATCTAAACGTCCTCTACCTGCTGTTTGTCTTTCAGCAATAACTATTGTTCCATTTTCTTTTTTATCTGATGCAATTTGTTGTGCAAAATTTTGAGTAGAATCAATTTCTTCAAAATAATGAACTCTTTTTCCAATTATTTTGGTTTTGAGATTTGTTGTAATTTCCCACGGTAATAATTTTTCTGTATCGTCAACTAATCTATATCCTAATTTTTGTTTTGATTCAATCTTATAACCTAATGTTTTGATTTTTTTAATATGTTTCCACACTGCAACTCTGCTAATTTTTAAAACATCACTAAGATCTTGTCCTGATAAATATTCTGAATCATGTGTTTGAAAAAAAGATAGTACCTTTACCAATCCTATATTATCAAATGATGTATATGACATTAGAAGCCTATGTCGATATCAAATCCGCCATCATCTCCCATATCTGTCCCTTCCATATCTTCAACATTATTATCCGTCCCTCCCATGTCATCTGCTGGAATAAAACTTCCCACAGTTGAACCAATCATACTGAACATCATAGAAAACATCATCATATCGATAATGCCAAACATCATCATAGACGGTAAAAATGATTTATCTTCTTTTAGCTTTTGTTCTAATTCTTGCTTATTCCCTGACTTGTAGGTATTTTCTAATTGATTCCATTTTTCTTGTAATATTTTTAATTGACGTTCAAATTCTTTGTAACCGTTTTCTGTTGGATTAATCTCGATTTTTGTACCAAGCCACCCCTTTTTTTCATCTACTTTGATTAATCCTGAATTTTCTAATTTTTTCAAAATTGATTCTAAATCTTTTGGTGAAACATTTGACTCTCGAGAAATTTTTTCAAATTTTGATATCCCTCGGCTAATTGCCCCTAGAACTACTGTTTCTTTATTTTCTTCATCCATGATATGTTATCTTATATTTTCTTTTTAAAATATTGCCTAAAAATGTAGTTGAATTTTATATTATGACGACATAGGTCGTCTGTGAGTGAAACAAAGATTATCCCAATATTTCCTCTGGATTTAGTATTATTTCCTAATCAGGATCTTCCATTGAGAATCTTTGAACCTCGATACAAGCAAATGATTGATGATTGTATGATTGGTGAGAAGGAATTTGGAGTTTGTCTTGGACATGATAGTGCAACTCTGTCTAATTGGCAGGCTCCATACGATATTGGCACCCTTGCAAAAATAGTTGATTGTAAAGATGTGGATTCTACCAGCGGTCATCTATTTGTAAATGTTAGAGGTCGTAGGAAATTCAGAATTATTCGTTTAATTTCTCCATCTCTCAAAAAAATTGAAGATTATGATCCTTTCACTATGGAAGGCGCAAAAACAATTGAACAACTACATCATAATGATGGGGTAGAAAAGAAAATGTACATTCAGGCTGAAATTGAAATGATTTCTGAAATCGATGAATCCATTTCTCTCAATGATTGGGAAAATTTAGTAGATTTGTGGAAAAGTAAAATTAAAAAAACTAACGGTAATCTTGATTTAACATCACACCAACTAGACCACGTTTTGGAGCAATATTATCTAAAAACTGAAACTCCTACTATGGAGTATGTTCATTCTTTATGTGCACTAGCATCTCAAACGCCATTAGATCTACAGCCAATTTTAGAATGTACCAATTTGGAGCAATTGCTTCAAAGAACTACTCAACTACTGGAATCGGATATAAACCACGAATAGTTTCAAACCTAAAGTTCATAAACGATGAAAAACTATGAGCTAAAATTCGGAAACACAACATGGAAAAATTTGGAACTTTAGAATTTGTATTGGATCGTTATTCTGGAACTTGGTGCTGGAAAATTTCTGGAAATCGTGCTGTAAATATGGCCTCAAAATTAATTCCACGTGGGTGGTATGGAGACAAGCCTGATGAAGTAATTGTTTCTGATAATGATGAAAACATCAAAAAATTAAAAATGATTAATGATCGTTATTCGTTTGAAATTCTTTCAAATTCTGTTTGGAAACGAAAGATTGCACCATTAACAATTAAAAAAACAAGAGTACCAAAAATTGAGAAATTACAACAAGCTACTCCTAGTAAACAATTCAAAGGCAATTTATTAGATTTTCAAAGAGAAGGTCTGGATTTCTTGATCAAATCAAGTGGTAATGCATTACTTGCTGATGAAATGGGTCTTGGAAAAACTGTTCAAACACTAGCGTATCTTTCAAAAGAAAAAAATTCATTTCCTGCATTAATTGTTGCACCCCTTGTAACTTTGACAAATTGGCAACGAGAAATTGAGAAGTTTCTAAAGAAAAAAGGTAAAAACGGAAAAGTTATTGATGACGAAACACCTTCCAGCACAATGATTCGAAACGGAAAAACTTCTGATATTGGAGAATACGATTTCTATATAATTAATTATGAATTACTTTCCAAACGATTACCTGATTTACTAAAATTAGGAATTCGTTCTGTTGTATGTGATGAAGTTCAACATTTAAGATCTAAGACCACTCAAAAATATGCTGCTGTAAAAGCACTCGCAACTAATGAAAGTGTCAAATACAGAGTTGGTTTATCTGGAACGCCAATTTACAATAGAGGTTCTGAAATTTGGCCAATTGTTGATATTTTAAAACCAGGTCTTCTTGGAAGTTTCAAAGAGTTTTGTGAATATTTCTGCTATGTAAATGAAAAGGGCAAAGCAATTGTTCTTGAAAATAAACGTGATACATTACGTAATCAATTAACAAAACATGTTATGTTGAGACGGAAAAAATCGGATGTTCTAAAAGAATTAAAAGCTAAGGTGCGTTATTCTTCTCCTGTTCAGGCAGATGAAAAATTCTACAAATCTGAATTACAAAAGATTTGGAAAAAACTCGAAGAAGAGCAGAAATACGCTGAATCTGCATTTGATAAATCCGCATCATACCATCGTGCAATAGAAAGTGAACGACAAGCTGCGGGTCTTGCAAAATTGAAACATGTAACCAATTTTGTAAATGATATCATGGAAATAGAAGAAAGTGTCGTGGTATTCTGTCACCACAAGGCAATTCATACTTTATTACATCAAAGCTTGGGAAACTATAATCCTGCAGCAATTATTGGTGGTCAAACTGATGTAGTTCGACAACGTGAAATTGATAGATTCCAGCAAGGGCAAACAAAATTAATGATTGCAGGTTTGAGAGCCGGAAATGTTGGAATTAATCTTACAAATGCAAAATATGTAATATTTGCAGAATTAGACTGGAGTCCTGCAATTCATCGTCAAGCTGAAGATAGATTGCATAGAATTGGTCAGAAAAATACTGTATTTGCATATTATTTGGTTGGAAAAGGAACTCTTGATGAGCATGTTGCAGAAATTCTCACCGATAAGGAATTTGAAATAGATTCTATATTGGACAAGCAAGGTGAATCCTTTGAAAATAAAGAAAAAGCAAAGATGATTCTGGCTCAAATTCATGATAAACTTGGAACAAAATCATAACACCAATATTTTTTAATCAAAAATTTGTATGAGAGATATGGATTTCATGTTAGAAGAAGAAATGATTGATTTGTTAACATTTTGTTTACAAAATCCTTTATCTGATGAATTAGAATCAAAAAAATCTCGATTCAAAGAAATTGGAAAAGAACTTTTTGATGATGGCGGTGTGGATGCAATGGAGAACTTTTTCTTTGTAGTGGATAATCGTATTCAAGGTGAAATTGAACAATCGCCAAAGCATTTCCGTTCTTTATGGAATGGACTATCTGATGAATGGAATCACCCCTAGGGAAATTCTTCAAAAAAGATTATTTGATGTTCAGTTATGCTTTACCAATTCTGAACATCGAGATGCCGCATGTTGGGCATGTACCTTTTGTTGCTGGTTTACCATTTTTCATAGTTACAGCTTGGGTACCATTCATTTCTCTTTTGTCTCTGCATTTTACACAGTAACCTATTACCATGTACAATGAATGGTGCTCTCTTATTAGCAAAAACCTGTTAAATTTTTTCAACACTTTTGGTTATTTTCTGATGTAAATTTTACGAATAAATTCAACAGTTTACATTATATCTAATTCTCTAATTAATTTTATTATGAAAAAAGTACATTTTGGAATTTTATCTTTGATCTTAATTCTACCTATTTCAAGTTCATTTGGAGATGAATTAACTCTCAATATTGACAAGGCTCTATATGAAAAATCTGATTTTATTTCTGTATGGGGGTCTACTGCATTTGATTCTGTTTTCATTTCTATAAAAGATCCTGATGGAAAGAACGTTTGGAATGAAAGGCTAAATCCTGATGATGAAAATAAATTTTCCACTTTAATAATTGCAGGAATTGGTGGATGGCAAAAAAGTGGAAATTATTTGGTGGTAGCTGAATCGGCAGACTTCACATCCTCTACAAAATTCTTCTATGATTCAGGTCCACAAGTAAATCCTCCCTCTGCTGTATCTGATTATTATGTTAGCCCTGAAGATCTTTATGTTACATTTGCAATTTCAATTATTATCATTACAGGAATTTTCATTTATCTTGCAAGACACATCATATTAAGAAAGAAAACCAGTTATGATGAAGCAAAGCTGGATTCTAAAAAAGATCGTGATTATGAAAAGTATCATTCTGAATGGTCTGAAGAAGAAATTTTTGGTTCTCATAAAAGAAGTACTGGGGCAAAAGAGTTTAGTGAAATGTATAATGATAATTCATTACCAAATTATTATTTGGTTTTAGGACTAACAAACGATTCTTCAGAATCAGAAATTAAAAATCAATACAGAAAATTAGCAAAACAATACCATCCTGATAGGAATAAAGATTCTTCAGAAGAAAAAATGGCTCAAATAAATAAAGCATATGAAATACTATCTGATAAAAAATTAAAAGCCGAATATGATAAATTTTGCAAATTATTATGATTCTATAATTGCATCTTTTAGTGTTAAATAGAGAATAATTTTTGATGCGTTTTGCATGCTATTTTTGAGATTTACAATAAGCGAAACCTTCTGTCCATTTTCAATGGTTGCATCCAATGTTATATCAAGAAAATCTTTGTTAGGTCCAAGCATTGCTTTTGAAAGATGTTTAGAAATTGTTGTATCGAAAATTGTAGCTTCTATCTTCCATTCTTTCATTTCTGCAAAATACACGCCTCCTCTTGTAGTAGGTTCAGATATTGGATTATCTGTTTGAAGCATTTTGATTTTATCTACTGTAAATGATTCATTTTCAATTAAGATTTTGAATTCTGAACTAGTTTTTGTTACTATTTTTTGTAATTCTTTCTCATCCACGCAATATTTGGCTAAATTAAAAAATATATGTCAATACAATTGGAGTATTACATGGCAGAATCTATAACAAAAGACCAACTTAAGCAAGAACAAAATCAATTTGTTATTATTGATGTTAGAGAACCAGACGAAGTTGCAAATGGTTCTATTGAAAACTCTCAAAACATGCCTCTGGGGTTGACTATCAGAAATGCAAAAAAAGGTCAAATTGATGATCTTAAAGACAAGAAAATCTGTGTTTACTGTGCTTCTGGTTACCGTGGAAATATCGCAGCTGATGAATTAGTAAAGGCTGGGTTTTCGGCAATCAACCTTGAAGGTGGTTACATGGCATGGACACAATAATTTGAGTTCTAACACAATCAAAAAAGCAGAAAAACTTGCTGAAAATGGAGGGGTTGTAAAAATCGAAGATGATCTATTTCAAGTTAAATCTTCTAGCGATCCTTCAAAATCTTATTTTGTAACTTCTGATTCTTGTGAATGTCCTGGGTTTAAAAATTTCTATAAATTTCATCATGGAACAGGGTTGAAAGCAAACTGCTCTCATCTGGAAGCAATTCGTATATTTTTAAAAGAAAATAAATAAAAAATGATGTTTCATTGAATCAGATTGTTTATATACACATATTCGGTTGTTATACCAGTGATTAACTCTAAACACACACTGACAATTTTGGCAAGCTTGATGCTAGTTGCAGGAATGCCTATGGCATTTGCTGATGGACATGCATCTGATGGCTTGACAATTGCAGCAGATGCAGTTGAGGGTTCAACAACAATCACCATCACAGGACATGCTACATCAAGTAACACTCCTGTAACAGTCATGGTTCTTGCACCAAATGGAAACGTCGTTTCTATTGATCAAATCAACCCTGATTCTGATGGTTCATTCACTTCAACAATCGGTGTTGGTGGTCCAATGTGGAAACAAGACGGCATGTACGAAATTGCTGCACAGCAAGGTTCTGCCTCAATTAACAAAGCAACCGTTGAAGTAGAAATTGCTGATGGCGCAGTTGTTCCAGAATTTGGTACAATCGCATCCCTAGTACTTGTTGTTGCAATTTCTTCAATCGTAGTATTATCTGCAAAAGGCAGACTTAGTTTCACACCAAGAATCTAACTGTCCACTTTTCTTATTTTCTATTTTTCTTTAGATAGTGTATAAGCTTCTTAAGCTCCTTTTTTCAAGTAATTGTATAGTGGATGTTGAAAAATTTCAAGATGACGTATATGCTATAACTGAACTCTTGTCGAAGAATTTACCGCCTGAGTTATCTCCTAAATTGAATTTTGTTAGACAAAATCTAATTGAATATTACAAAAAAAATTTAGTAAAAATTAATCATTCAGTTCTTGAATTAATTTGTGCGGCCGAATTAATCTCTCACGGATTTACAGTGGATGTAGAAAAATCGATATCTGACATTTTGGTGTGTGATTTATTTGGAAAAAAAGGTGATGGAACAACAATTATTGAAATTGAGACTGGATTCACTCCTCCTGAGCATGCATTAGATACTGTAGATTACTATGCTGCAAGAATTGTTAGTAAGATTTCTCGATATAGCAAACATTGTACAAAATTCTCACTTGCTACTCCTGTAGTGAATATTTTACCAATGTCTGAACTATTTTTACTTCCACCAAATGTAAGAAATCTTGATGATGTAAAAAAACTTAAGAACTTATGTGACCGTTTTTATAAAAACCCTAAAATAAATTTGGAAGATATCCAAAATGCTCACATTCATTCTGTTTATCTGATAAACACTGACAAAGGATTTGCCAAAGAAATGGTTCCTGAATTATATCTGCAAATGACAAAACAATTGATGAAACAAAGTGAAATTGATCTTTAATTTTAGAAATGTGATCCTTGTTAACCAAAATTTCTCATAAGGTTTAATACACGATTATCTAGGATGATTGCCATATGACTAAATACAAGTCCACATCTGAAGTGATGAAAATTATCAGTGATAAGAATAAGATCCGAAATTTTGGTGTTATTGCACATGTGGATCATGGCAAAACTACTATGAGTGATAGTCTTTTGGCACACTCTGGAATTATTTCTCCATCCACTGCTGGAAGTGCTTTGGCAATGGACTCAATGAAGGCCGAACAAGAAAGAGGAATTACAATTGTTCAAGCTAATGTTACATTACATTATCAACAAGATGATGACGATTACGTCATTAACATGATTGATACTCCTGGTCACGTAGACTTTTCTGGTCGTGTAATTAGAAGTCTTAGGGCAATTGACGGTGCTGTGGTGGTATGCGATGCTGTAGAAGGTATCATGACTCAAACTGAAACTGTAACTAGAATGTCTCTTGAAGAACGTGTACGACCTGTTTTGTATATCAATAAAATTGATCGACTTATCAAAGAACTAAGATTAACTCCTGAAAAAATGCAAGAAACACTAGCTAGTGTTGTTGCAAACTTTAATGAATTAATTGATACTTATGCTGAAGATGAATACAAGGAGAAATGGAAAGTATCTATTCAAGATGGTAGCGTAACATTTGGTTCTGCAAAAGACAAATGGGCTATCAATGTCGACATAATGAAGAAAAAAGGTGTTACATTCAAAGATGTTATTGATGCATATTCGGATTCTGGTAAAGTTGAAGATTTAGTAGAAAAAGCACCACTAGCTGAAGGTGTACTTGGAATGGTAGTAAAACATCACCCGCCACCACATGTTGCACAAAAATATAGAATCCCAAAAATTTGGAAAGGTGATTTAGAATCTGATACCGGCAAAGCACTTCTTGCTTGTGATGATAATGGTCCTACAATTATGATGTGTGTAAATATGACAATTGATCCTGCAGCTGGTCCTGTAGCAATTGGACGATTATTCTCTGGAACCATAAAAGATGGTCAAACAATTAACATTATTGATACAAAACGTGAAGGCCGTGTACAATCTGTGAACTTTTTCATGTCAAATGTAAGGGAACAAGTAGGTGAATTGGGAGCTGGAAACATTCCTGCATTACTTGGATTAACTGATGTTCGTGCAGGTCAAACTCTTTCTACCGTAAAAGGTATTCCTGTGTTTGAAGCATCAAAATATGTTTCAGAACCTGTTGTACAAATGGCAATTGAACCTAAGCATCCAAAAGATTTACCAAAACTCGTAGAAGTTCTAAGAAAACTCACAATCGAAGATCCAAATCTTGTAATCAAAATAGATGAAGAAAGTGGTGAAACCATTATGGCGGGAATGGGTGTATTACACCTTGACGTAGCAGTTAATCTAATCAAAGATGCTAAAGTTGAGATTGTGACATCTGAACCATTAATCAATTACCGAGAAACAATTAACGGAGGATGTGAACCTGTTATGGCAAAATCTCCAAACCGTCACAATAAAATTTTCATGAAAGTTGAACCACTAGAGCCTGAAATTGCGGAGATGTGCAGAAATGGCACTCTTAGTGAAATGAAAGATAAAAAAGAAACTGCTCAAATATTACGTGACAAAGGTTGGTCTCCTGATGTCGCAAAGAAGGTAATGAGATTTGATTCTCGTGGAAATGTTATGATTAATGGAACAAAGGGTGTTCAATTTGTAGATGAATCTACTGATTCATTGCTATCCGGATTTGATGAGGTAATGAGTGAAGGTGGTCTAACAAAAGAACAGGTAAGAAACTGTAAATTCACATTTACACATTTTGTTCCACACGAAGACACTGCTCATAGAGGTCTATCTCAAATTGGCCCTGCATCAAGACGTGCATGTCTTGCAGCATTTTTATCTGCAGAACCTGTATTGCTAGAACCAATGCTTGCAATTGAGGTTCGTGTTCCAACTGATCTAATTGGAAATGTTTCCTCTGTACTTCAAGGAAAACGTGGAAAGGTTTTAGATATGCAGCAAAAAGGTGCAACCAGTATTGTAATTGGTGAAGTCCCTGCAGTTGAAACATTTGATATATCTGAAAAAATGCGTGGTCAAACTGCTGGTAAGGCAATGTGGAATACACACTTCAAAGCATGGACTCCAGTCCCAAAATCGATTGCTGCAACTTTAACTGAAGATATTAGAAAGAGAAAGGGATTAAGTCCAAATCCACCAGTACCAACTGAATTTATCGACAGAGACTAATGGTCAAAATAGAAACATTTGATGCAAATACCTTTTGGAATAAATCTTATGCACATCAACGCGGAAAGTTACTAAAACGGGTTCAAGTTCCTGATGATCAAATTAAACTCTTGGTAAACAAACCGTATCTGGAACTTCCAGCACCATTACGTTATGAAATAGAAACTAGTGGCATTACAAAAAAAGAATTTAACTAACTTTTTTCTATTTTTTGCCGTGTTGTAACATTAAAAGCTTCTTCATTTTTTACAACTTCGGACATTTTTGGGTTTGAGAATGATGCAATTTTTGCATCCTTTAGTTTTTTACAAAGATTTCGAATTGTAACGCTGCTGATATTTGCTGCTTTTGATACCTGTGTTTGGGAAACCTTTTCGGCATTTATTATTGAGGCAAGATAAACAACTGTTGCAGCCATTGCAACCGGATTTTTACCACTTGTAATCATTAACTCTTCAGCTTTAATCAAGAATTTTATGGCATCTCGCTTAGTTTTTTCAGATGCTCCTACTTCTGTTGTAATCCGTGTAATGAAGCTTACTGGATTGTATGTCTCAAGTGTCAAGTCCAAATCTCGTACCAGCATTCTGTAAATTCTATGTATGCTGGTTCTTCGTAGATTTGATGCATTTGCAACATCTTGTATAGTTCGCGGTGTGTTTGTGAATCTACATGATGCATATACGCAGGCACTTAGAATGACTGGTATGCTTCGCCCTCTTCCAATTTTTTTGGCCAAAGTTTTTCTGTAAATATATGCTGCTTGTTCAACTGCTGCATCAGTAAGTGTTAATTTTGCTTTTAGGCCTTCTAAAAGTGTGAAAGCTTTCTGCATGTTCCTGTGACCTGGAAGTGCTTTACTGTTTTTATCCCACATTCGTAAACGATAAAATGTTCTCTTCATTTCGCCACTCAAGTTTTTACCTGTTGCATCCTTGTCTGATTGTTGAATTACTGTAGATAACCCCATGTCATTGAATGCAAGCGTTGACTTTCTACCTGTTCTAGATTTTGACATATAATCTTCACCTGTTTGCATTGATTCTGGTCCGAGCTCTGCTTCATTTTGTGATATAACCTCTCCGCAAGATGAACACATTACCTCTCCTGTAGTGCTATCTGAGACTAGGAGTACATCCTTCCACTTGTTAATTTTACAAACGTGATCATTAGACTGAGAATCTGTTTTCAATACTCTACTGTACCATTTTGAATTAATTAGTAATGTCTTCTAGTGTCAACTTTTTCCCATTAGCACTATTAGTCTTCAGAGTTATTCTGATGATGTAGATTTACCATGATAAATGACATTTCTCTTAGAAATTCGTATTCACCATTTGACCAAGAATACTTGTTAGCATTATCCCAAAAATCTTGTCCTGGTTTAGATTCAAAATCTTCAGTTTGCATATACAGTGTTGTATTTTGATCTATAATACGCAAATTGCCTCTTCTGATTGACAAAGATGCTCAAAAAAATTGATCCATCTCTGACCGCAAATTGATTTTAGACTGAGTTAAGGTCAATCAAACCGTCACAGAATCACATTTACGCGCATATCTCTATGGAATCACATGAAAGCAAGATTTGATGGAAAATGCAAAAGCTGCGGCGATGATATCCGTAAAGGTAAGGAAATCGCCAAAAACGCAGATGAGGTTTGGGTTCACAAACACTGTGTTGAAGAATTAGTGGATTTACCTTAAATCATATATCCACGGTTTTTTTATTTTTAACATGTTGATTAATCCTGTAGATCTACTTCTATGGACATTTCGAAGAAATGAAAATGATGTTATAAAATTGTATAATGCACTATCCCCGATTATGGAGGTCTCTACTGGTGGAGATATGTTAAATTTTGGGTATTGGGATAATTCCACATCTCATCCTATCGATGCTCAAAAAAAATTGTGTAGTATGATTGGTGAAATGGCTGAAATTTCTTCTGCAGATATCATTGCTGATATTGGAAGTGGAATTTTGGGACCTGCAAAAATTTGGAATTCTGAATACCCTTCATTACAAATTTCATCTGTAAATGTAAATTTTTCACAATTAGCCTCAGTTAATTCTGGTAAAATCTCCAAACTAAACTCTACTGCAAGAATGCTTCCATTTTCAAATTCTTCACTAGATCGTGTAATTGCATTGGAGTCTGCACAGCACTTCAAACCTATTGGAGATTTCTTTTCTGAATCAAATCGTATTCTCAAAGATAATGGAGTTCTTACACTTGCAATACCTACTGCAACTGACGATTCAAGTTTGAGTAATCTTGGCATCTTAAAATTTACTTGGTCGTCAGAACATTATTCACAGAAAAATATTGCCGATGAACTTTTTAAAAATGGATTTGAAATTATAGAATCAAACGATATTGGAAAAAATGTTTATTCTCCTCTTGCCGAATATTATATTAACAATCGTTTTGAATTACAAAAAAAGATTCTTTCACGTTATTCTAAATATGTAGAAAAAATACTTTTTGAGTCTATGAAAAAAATGCAATCTGCATCTGAAAAAGGGCTGATCGGATATTTAATGCTAAAATGTAAAAGGTTAGCACTAGACTCACGCTAGTGCATAACTATTAAATATTATAATTCGGTGATATGTTCATGGGCGCATCATGTAAAGGAATATGCACACAGCACAAAGTAATGAAAGTTCCAAACTCTCAGAAATACCAATTTGGACTAAAACGTTGCAGTTGGTGCGAAGTATGGCTTGACACCGAATCAATTCGTTGCCCTTGTTGCAAAATGATTTTGAGAACTAAATCACGAAACAAGAAAAAAGTCATACCGGTCGATTCAACATCATCTGTTGCTGCGTAAAATGAATTCTGAAGATCACACTAAAGAGATTTCAAAAAACTCGTCGACTAAACCAGTCATCATAATCGGTGCTGGTGTCGGCGGTTTATCCATAGCAACTCTCCTGGTGAATGATGGACACAATGTTTCAGTTCACGAAAAATCTGAACGTGTAGGTGGACGAACCGCTTCCATGGAATTCAAAAATCACATTTTAGATAATGGCTTCCACATAATGCCGTTTTACAAAAAATCTGCAATATATGAAATTCTAAAAGATGTCAAAATAGAATCTAGACTTAAACTTGCAATTGTTGATAAAATTGCATTTTATGACAATGGATTTCACACGTATCCAAAAGGAATTTTAGATATTCTAAAAATGTCTTTAATTCCATTCAAGAGCCGAATATCATTATTGAAAATTCTACTTCCCATGGCTTTTACCAGTATGGAAAAAGCAGAAAAATTGGATTCCGTACCTTTAACACAGGTTACATCTAAACTTGATTTTCATTCTAAACAATTTTTTGATGCTGTATGCATGCTTGCATTTGCAGATACTCCTGAACATATCTCACTTGGTGAATTTGCAAGAACTATAATTCGTGCAAATCCCTTCAAAGGTGGAACCAGCGAATTCGCGTATCCTGACATGGGTGGATATGACCGAATTAGTGAGGTAATGGCAAATTATGTTAAAGAGAAAAATTCTCAAGTGAATCTTGGTTCTTCTATCAAAAAGGTGATTGTAAAAGACCACAATGTGACTGGGGTTGAACTATCAGATGGGAAAATAGTTGAAAGTGATTGTGTGATTATCTCATATCCTGCATACCATGCAATAAATCAATTATTTGATTCTGGAGTATTTGACAATGATTTTATTAAAAAAACAAATCGACTTAACAAAACTACTTCTGTAGTTGAAGTTCATTTTGCATTATCAAAAAGACTAGATGAACGGCAAGTTGTTTTTCCAGTAGGCGAAAATTATGTCTCTAAAGGGATTTTCTTCATATCTAATATTACTCCATCAGTATCCCCAAAAGGCGAACATCTCATTATAGTTGGCACTCCTGTAAAACCTGAAGAAACTGAGAATCCAACAAGAATTAAAGAAATTGTTTCAAAAATGAAGCAAGAATTATCTGAAATTTATCCTGAATTTGATGATTCATTATTGTGGGATAGACCTATGGCTTGGAAACTTGTAGAGGCTGTGGTAAAAGAACCTGGTTTAGTATGGAAACACAAAATGCCTCATTCTGTGTCACATGTTGATGGATTATTTTTTGTAGGTGATTCTACAATTAGTTATGGTATTGGAACTGACTCTGCAGCACACAGTGCTGTTTTGGCACACCCTTTGATACAAAAACATCTTTCCTCATTATGAGTGATCTTTTGCATACTTTGCAAATTCTTCTAAAACCGTCTTCATACTACTTTCTATCTTACTTTTAGCAAACATTCCTAAAATTTTCAGTCCACCTGATAATACAAAATTGACCTCAATTGTAACTTTTGTTTGGCCTCCCACTTTTTCATATTTTTCATCAAAGACTGTGCCTTTTGCTAGCCCATCTAGCATTCTGACAATATGTCTATCTGGTTTTTCTACAACATGTTCTGTAGTAACGTTGACTGTCTTTCCTAGAAATCTTAAGGTTTCAAAAACTGTTGTAACATTACCATTTGTTTCAACTATTTTTAATTCTAGAAAATATTCTGGAAGAATCTCTGTAAATTTCTCATAATCGGTACTGATTGCAAAAAATCTATCCCTATCAATGTCTACTAATTTTGTAAATGAAAATTTTGACATGAATTTCCATATCCATTATTGAATTAATACCTAAAGATCTGTAAAAGTTAGGCACTAGGCTCACCATAGGGCACTAGTCTTTAATACCATTAGCGTATGAGTTGTTTAATGAAAGCAATACTCGCGGGAATTGCAGGAGTTTTACTATTGACCTCTATGGTTGGTAGTGTAGACGCTGCTAATGTACCTGATTGGGTAAAAAATAACGCAGGATGGTGGGCAGAAGGCCAAATTGACAATACTGCATTTGTTTCTGGTGTTCAATACATGATTGAAAATGGAATAATCAATGTTCCATCAACTACCAGAAGTTCGGGAGCATCTGATACTATTCCATCTTGGGTAAAAAATAACGCAGGATGGTGGGCAGATGGCACACTAACTGAAAATGAGTTTGTCAATGCACTTCAATATTTGATAAAGATGGGAATCATGCAAGTCAGTCCAAGCGCTGTAAGTGATGATGGTGCATCAAAATCACAATATCAATCCCCTCCTAAAGAAACTACTAAATCACAATCATCTGGTAATGCAGATCTTGACGAAATGTTAGCAAAGTGTCAAGGTGGTGAAAATAAAAGAGAAATTCGTGAATGTGAAAAAGTAATCAAAGATGAATACAAATTAAAAACATACCAGAATAATGGTGAAAAATTCCAACTTGGTAATGTCGCATACTATTACGTTGCAGATTTCAAGGAGGAAACTCGAAAGGGAGTCAAAGAATACAATAACATTGCATACACTGCAACGGGACAACCTCTCCTAAACTTACAAATGATGGTTAAAAACACTGGTTCTTCAAACGAGACGCTAATGTGTACTAGCCCATCCATATGTAACTACACTGTATGGGATGGAGGAAAGAAATGGGTAAACTCTGGTTCTGACTTTACATCAGGTAATGTCGTACTAAAACCTGGACAATCTAAATTTGTTAATATCTTATGGGGACCTGCAATAGGTTATGGTAGTTATGAAAACTTTGAATATGATTCTGGTAAAGATTACTATTTGCGAATTGCAGAACCATTCGGTAAATTAGATCTTCCATTGAATCTCATAGTTGTACCATAACATCACTTTTTTTCTTATGATGTATGATGACTGATATAATATGGGGAACTGTAACAAAAATAATTTCAATAAATTCATTTGAGATGAATGTATCTCATCAAAAGGACACAAACAATGACAGCTATCAAGATGTAGAAAAAATTCATTTCACTGAAATTGATATTCCAAGTATTCCTGAAGATGAACAATCTCGAAATATTTCTCAAATTGAGCAAAGTCTCAACGATAAATTTGTAAAATGTGAAATCTCAGGCAGGAATTCTGAAAATAAACTTGTTTGTTTGGTCTCACATTCTGGTGCTGGCGGATACTGATGTGGATACCTCAAATCTTAGATAAAACATCATCATATGATGACTTAGTTACTGGGAAAATTCCTGCTCTAATAATTCCTGGGGTTTTATCAAAAATTGATTGTACTTCTACATGTAGTAAAATATTGAATATCTCTAAAATAAATAGAACTTCGATAAAATTTGGAACTTCTCTGAGTTCACACATATATGAAAAATCAAAATATTTTTCAAACGCACAAAAATCAAACAAAATTTTAAAAAATTTATTCTTAAATAATTTTTCACCACTAACACTCATGCGACAAAAAATATCAAAATTATCTGAAAAAAAAATATACACTGCAACTGAAAATGATAGGTTTTACTCAGATGCTGTAATTCGAATACATGGAAATGATAATTCTGTACATCTACATCGCGATAACTCCAATTTTGAGATGTGTGATTATAATGTGAGTCAGATTAAAAATCAATTGTCTGCAATTCTTTATCTTCAATCTCCAGTTAAGGGTGGTGAACTAACAATTTTTCATAAAATGTGGAATAAAAAAGATGAAATGATGAGGGACCCTGAATTCGGTTATTCTGCAGATTTGATTAAAGGTGTTTATCGGACTAAAATCGCACCTATTGCAGGCAATATGGTTATTTTAAATCCAAAATTTTACCATCAAATCGAATCTATACTTGGATTAAAATCTCGTATAACGTTGAGTTTTTTCTTTGGCGAGTCATCAAATGATTGTCTTTATTCTTGGACCTAGTTATTTAACAAATATTTCTATAGTGTCAAATTTATGTTGACTGTTTGAAATTTCAAAATGTATTATGTCTGAATCTATTTCTATCCATTTTGATTGTCCTTTGAATTTTACATGATCTTGAACATAAACTCCAGCTGGTCCTGATACTCTAACTAGTATATTATCGTCAGTTATACCTATTACCGGAAATGGAACTTTGATAATCTTTTCATTATTTTGTGCATGAATCTTGATAGGGTATTCTTTTTCATGAAATACTGCTTTTCCTTCAAAACTACCTTCAATTTTATTAAGATATTTTATTTTTAGTTTGAATGGTAGTTTTAGCTCCATGATAAATTTTACAACAACTGCATATTTAACAAACAAAAAAAAACTTATTGTTAGCACTAGTATTCATGCCTGTACTTGACCACTATGTGAATTGGTATTCATGCGTTAAATTCTCAAACATTGTTACATAGTTATGCGCAAAATTATCTTCATCGGCTTATTTTGTTTGTTGATGCTTCCAGCATCTGCATTTGGTCATAAACTAATTCCTACAGATGGAACAAACATTGATTATGAATCTGCATTAGAAATTCCAAACCCTGTAATTTCTTGGGCAATGTATGAAGAATTGGAAGAGAATGCATTGTTTTACAAATTTGATGCAAAAAAAGATGACAGGCTTTACAGTAGTATTGTTATACCTAAGTTAGATAATTTGGAAAAATTCACTCCTTCACTTGTATTGATAGGTCCATCAACGTTTCTTGATCTAGTGGATGAGCTTAAAGTGTTAGATGTTGACAAAAATTTTGATTACCCTATTCCTGAAGGCTATGACGCATATGTTTTTGATTATAATGGTTCAATTCCTTCCACGGAGTTCTATGAACCATTTGGGCAAATCACATATTGGGAACGTCAAGAAGTTGATCTTGAGTTAGAAGCGCCAGGCACATATTACATGGCGGTATTTGATAAAACCGGTTCATCTGGAAAATTGGCTCTTGCTATAGGATATGTAGAGGATTTCTCTGGAAATGATTTTGTAACCGTACTGCCAAACGCATGGCTTGAATCCAGATATTTCTCTGAAGATTTTACGCCCCTTTTCATATTTATTGGAATTATATCTGGTATCTTCGCTCTAATTGGTTTTTCAATATACAGAAAAATTAAACGAAAATAAATATTATCTAGGAAATAATCTTCTAATTAGTGGAAAACAAATTCCAAAAAATGTTAGAACAAGCATCCGATCTTGCAGAAGATCAAGAATATGAAGAGGCCATGCTTGTATATGCTAAAGTTCTTAATTCTGATCCAAAAAATATTCCTGCATTGTTAGACAAGGCTGCGACCTTACAAAGAATGGGGAAAAACTCACAATCGTTTCAGGTTTATAATTCTGTTTTAAAGGAAGATTCAAAAAATTTGGATGCATTAATTGGAAAAGGAACCTTACTTCATGCTAAATCTAAATTTTCAGATGCCATAGATTGTTATGATTCTGCATTAAAGATCAAACCTCTTTTCGCAATGGCGCTTGCATGCAAGGGCATGTCTTTGGGTGAGATGGGTGAACTTGATTATGCTCTGGTTTGCTTCAAAAAGGCGCTTACAATTGACAAGGACTATGATTTGGCAAATATGGGTAAACAAAAGGCGCTAGAACTACTAAAATCACAAAAATCTAAAAAATAGAGACATCGCCTGGTGCGGGACCTCTTTTCTTATCATGAAATTCAAAATAATCTTTGTGCTTTGTTTCCTGATGTTCTCGTAGATTATCATAGTCGTCAAATGTGTCGTGGCACAAAAAGCACTTTGGTTTATCCTCATCAACTAATGGTAATACCATACTAAAACTTGGGTTGCATTGTTTTATATTTTCACTGTTATCAAATGAATCATGTTAGAAGAGTTGGTTGGGACGTCAACAGCAATTGAACATGCCATAAATGGTGAAGAACTAACATTTGATGATGGTATGGAAATCCTAAATGATGATAATCTTCATGTTATTGGTGCAGCAGCTGATATTGTAAGGAAAAAACTTGTAGGAGATACCGTTTCATTTGCCGCTTCATACTACATGAATTATACAAATTTGTGTGCTGCTAGCTGTCAAATGTGTGCATTTTATCGTAAAGGTGATGAAGATGATGCTTACACACTAACTCCTGATCAAATAGAAAAAAGAGTTGCGGCTGCAAAAGATTTGGGTGCAACTGAAGTACATATTGTAGGAGGATTTCATCCTGATTTACAACTTGATTATTATGAGCAAATGATGTCTACAATAAAACAAAAACACCCTGATATGACAATTAAGGCATTTACTGCTGCAGAAATTTTCTTTCTCTCAAAATTAACAAAAAACTCTGTCACTGAAATTTTATCTAGACTAAAAGATGCTGGTCTTGATTCGATGCCTGGAGGTGGAGCTGAATTGTTCCATCCTGATGTTAGAACAAAAATTATTCGAGGAAAGTGTACTGGACAACAATGGCTTGATACAATTGAGGTTGCACATAACCTTGGAATTAAAAGCAATGTTACGATGCTCTATGGTCATATTGAAAAACCAGAACATATTGTTGATCATCTCATAAAGATTAGAGAGTTACAAAAAAAGACTAATGGATTTATTACTTTGATTCCACTAAAGTTCAGTTTAGATAATACTGAGCTTGAAAAAGAACACAAAGTAGAACATGAATCCTCTTCGATTTATGATCTGAAAATTATTGCACTGTCGAGACTAATGCTTGCACAGACGCTCAAGAACATTTCTGTATACTGGGTTGCTTATGGAACGAAACTTGCCCAGGTTGCATTATCTCATGGAGGAAATGATTTGGTGGGAACCGCATTTTCTGAGGAAATATATCGTGCAGCAGGTAAACCTACCAATTCTTCATTATTGGAATTAGCAACTCTGGCAAAAGAGATTGGTCGTATTCCTATTCAACGAAATACATTCTTTAAAACACTTCAAACCTTCACTTAGTTGCAGGTTTCTTTTCAGTTTTCTTTGCACCACTTTTTCTTTTTCTTCGTGCTCCAAAACTAATCAAAACTAATAAAAATCCAATACCGACCAAAATACCTGAAAGTGTTTTAAAATCTTCATTTTCTCTTTCATTAACCATGAACTCATACTTTTCTTCTTCAGTCATTCCTTCTCTTCCAATTGGTGTCATGTCTGTTAGTACTCCTGAAAGTATCATTCCGACGATAATCATTGACACACCTCCTGCTAAAATTCTTTTATCTACTAACATAGTTCATTTAGGAAATGTAGATTTAATATATAATTCTGAAAAACACATCATATGTCACAACTCCCACATTTCACAAGTAATGTATTTCTGGCTCCAATGGCGGGTGTAAGTGATCCTGCACTACGTATAATGTGTAAAAGGATGGGTGCAGGACTTGTTGTTACAGAATTAACCAGCGTAAATGCAATAGTTGCAAAACATGAACAATTAGAATCTGAATCCAAAAATATTACTGAATTTATTGAATTTTCTGAAAAAGAACGTCCGTTATCGGTTCAATTATTTGGCTCTGATATTTCTGCATTAGAAAAGGCTGCAAAAATTGTAGAGCCTCATTTTGACATGATTGATTACAATATGGGGTGTCCTGCTCCTCATATTACAAAACAAATGGCAGGTGGTGCATTATTACAAAACTCTGATTTAACTCGAGAAATATTTCGAACACTAGTAAATACTGTGAAAAAACCTATATCGCTAAAAATGAGAATGGGTGTCACTGAAGAAAACAAATCTCTTTTCCTAGAAATCTCAAAAATTGCAGAACAAGAAGGGATACAATTGATGACATTACATCCTCGAACTGTGTCTCAGGGATATTCTGGACATTCGGACTGGGATATGATTAAAAAACTTAAACAAAATGTTTCTGTTCCTGTAGTTGGAAATGGTGATATCACATCTCCTGAAATTGCAAAAAAGGTTCTTGATTATACGGGATGTGATTATTTGATGGTTGGAAGAGGTGCAATGGGTAACCCATTCATTTTTGAGCAGATTAATGATTATCTTGAACATGGTACATACAAACAGTATTCTCTCACAGACCGACTAGAGGCATTTGTTACATATCTTGAATTGACAGAAAAATACAATATTAGATTTGCAAATATCAAACAACAGGCTATTCGATTTACAAAGGGAACTGTTGGTGGAGGTCAACTTCGTAATAGACTAAGTGTTGCAAAAAATACCGATGATCTTAAAGAATTGCTATTACAGAAAGTTATAATCTAATTACTTGTAAAGGTCAAATTCTGGACTTCTTTGTTGACTTTTTACTTCTGACATTACTGCTTTAACAACTTCATTGTGATTGTATGTTAAATGTCTCAAGAATTTTGCTGATACGTCTGCTCTTGTTTCATCGTCTGCAAAAAGCATCTCTTCAGATGACAATTCAGTCATCATCTCTTTGCATTCAACACAAGGTTCAAAGTCTAAGTAAAGCTTCATGGACAGTTTCCGGCTCTGCATAATAAATACTAGATGTTGACTTGATAGGCTCAGAATTAGAATTCTTCGTCATCAATGAAAAGTCCAGAGTAATCATATGCTGAATCATTATTTGGATTTGTTTTCATAGATAGTCTAAGTGAATTTTGAATATAAGCAATATGAACAATTTATCTTTGATTCTTTTTTTCAGAAAATAATTGATACATATACAAAATCCTACTTGGTTTTTCATTGGAATCATTTTACTGATTCTAGGTTCATTCATTATTCTTTTTGATTATCCACAAATACAATATTTTGATAAGATTGAGCCTGAAATATATGCGACCTTGGAATCTGAACAAAAGGAAATTCATAATAGATTAAAAATTGAGTTCTCAATTGGAATTGTTATTCTATTTGCAGGTGGGGCGTTGTTTACCACGTCCTTTTTTAGAAATTCCAAAAAATAATCAAAGTGGTTTTGAAATTTTTAACTCAAATTCGGGAACAAGCCCCTTTTCTTTTGCCATTTTGAACATCAATTTTACAGCCTTTTCACCTGGTTCACCCATGTCCACTGTAACCTCATTAACATACATGAGTACAAATTTTTCAATTAACTCTCTTGATTTTCCTCTACTGTATTTCATTGCATAATCAATTCCATCTTTAATATTATTTCTTGCAAATTTGATGGATTCTTGTAAATACAAATCAAATTTGTTTATCAATTCTGGGCCGAGTTCTTCGTTCATCACATTAACTCCTAATGGAACTGGCAATCCTCCTGATTCTTTATCCCACCACTCACCTACATCTAGAATTTTTTGTATTCCTTCTTCTTCAAATGAAAGCTGTGTTTCATGAATCACTAATCCCACATCAACTTTACCACTTCTCACAGCTTCTGGAATATCACTAAAGTTCATTTCGACGTAATCGAATTTACCAATCATTAGTTGTAATAATAAATATGCAGAAGTCATCTCTCCTGGAATTGCAATCTTTGATTTTTTTATCTCTTCAATTGTCATAGGTTTTGTTGCAGTAACAATTGGCCCATAGTTAATTCCAAAACTTCCGCCACTTCTTAACATAACATAATTTGGAATGTGTGCACATGCATGAACTGAAACTGCGGTAACATCTAATTCGGGATTCTTTGCTTTTCTATTCAATTTTTCAATATCTTCTATAACATGTGTAACGCTGAAATCATCTGATTTCACTTTACCTGTAAACATTGCATAAAACATGAATGCGTCATCTGAATCTGGTGTATGTCCTACAGAAATATCCACAATTTTAAAGCATCTTTCTCGTAATAATAACCAAAGTTTTCGACAAATATTAATACAAAATTGTAATTATATAATCAATCATGATATGTTCTAGCTGTGAAAATCATAAACACTTTGAGTGCATTGATTGCCAAAATAATCATACTACTGAACTTTGTAGCTGTGATTGTCATTTGACAGCACACGAACATGACGATTAGTATAATTAGTTCAAAAAATAATTTTTTAATATGGACGATGATCCTCATTCAGATGAAGAAATTTTAGAAATTCTAAAGATGAAAAAGGTCGCTGTAGTGGGAATGTCAAAAAATCCCGACAAGGCTGCACACTATGTACCAAAATACTTACATGAAAACGGATATGATATTACTCCTGTAAATCCTAACGCCAAAATTATAATGAAAAAACAATGTTATGATAAAATTACCGATGTTCCGGATGAAATTGATATTGTAGATGTATTCAGACCCTCAGAACAGGTTTTACCAATCATTAAAGAAGCAATAAAGAAAAAACCCAAAGTCATCTGGCTTCAAGAAGGAATACACAACAAAGAGGCAGAACAATTGGCACGTGATACAGGGATTGATGTTGTATACAACAGATGTATGTTGGCAGAACATAGCAGGTTGTTATGATGTCTGATAATTCATTTCAGGCATTTTATGATGAGCTTCAACTTCTAGTAGAAAAATTTGAGAAAAAACAGACTCGGATAAAGATGGAATCTGATCTTGATTATGACTCTATCAAAATCTTTGGAGAACGGATGGATTCTGTTACAAGAGCAAAACTTGGAGTAGATGATGCAGCAGAATTGGCATACACCACTGCAGAACATCATCCATACTGGGCAGTTTTATACAATTGTACTGAAATTACAAAAACAATGCTTGAAAAATGGCATGATGAGATTACCACTGAACAATTAGATGAGATTAAATGGAATCTAAAAGAGATTCAAAATTCAATATCAAACATAGAAAACAAACTCAAAAAATAATCAGATAAATACAATAAAATAGAAAATAATTCATGACGATAAAGATTGGAATTATAGGTAAAACAAATACTGGAAAAACTACATTCTTCAACTCTGCAACATTAGCATCTACTGAAATCTCTACGTATCCATTTACAACAAAAAAACCACAAACTGGAACTGGTCAAGCAATTACTTTATGTGTTCACATGGAGTTTAACGTCCAAGATGAACCAAATAATTCAAAATGTGTTGATGGATGGCGATACATTCCTATTGAATTAATTGATTTACCTGGACTAATCAAAGATGCTTGGAAGGGAAAAGGATTGGGAAATCAATTTCTTTCTATAGCTGCACAATCTGATGCATTGCTACATGTTGTTGATTGCTCTGGAAGTATTGATGCGACGGGAAAAATCACAGAACCTGGTTCTGGTGATCCTGTATCTGACTTTGCTGACATTGAAGAAGAATTAGTAATGTGGTATCAAAAAATTCTTGAAGGAAATCGAGATAAACTTTCTAAAAATATTCGTGATGGCACAGACCAAATTGATGCATTAACTGAACTATACCAAGGAATTGGTGTTAAGAAATCACACGTGATTCAGGCACTAAAAACTACAAATTTGGAGGAAATTGTTTTTGATGACTTTGATATGAGTCAAACCAAAGAATTTGCAAAAATTTTACGTAAAATCTCAAAGCCTACTTTGATAGTTGCAAACAAAATTGATGTACCTGGCGCTGATAAAAATTTTAATCGTCTCCGTGAAAGATACAATGAAGTTATTACAGTTCCTGCAAGTGCAGACAGTGAGTTGACACTACGAAGGGCGGAACAACAGGATTTGATAAAATATTCTCCAGGATCTGAGCAGTTTGATATTGTAAAACCTGAGGATTTAAACGATAAACAAACAAACGCACTAAATTTCATCAAACAAGATATTATGGGTGAATACATGCGAACAGGTGTTCAATTTGCAATCAATGTTACAGTTTTCAAATTATTAAAAATGAATGCAGTCTATCCTGTTGCTGATGAAAATAGATTATCTGATAAAAAGGGGCACATACTTCCTGATTTGATTTTGCTCAAAGATGGTGCAACAGTAAAAGACTTGGCAAACGAAATTCACACCGGATTGTCAAAGGGACTGTTACACGCAAAAGATTTGAGATATAATCTCAGATTACCAACTCACTATCAGTTGCGAGATAGAGATGTCATTTCTTTAGTAAGCGCAACAAAGAAAGCCTCTGGATAAAATTAGTGATTATCCATGGAGTCTGTAAATTTTGTAATCTTAGGTGACCAGTCAATTTCAACTGATTTTGGAAAAAAAGGAACTTCTACTGATCTAACATTATTTGATAGAAAAGAAGCAGAAAAAATTTACACATTTGTCACACCAAATGGATTCCCTGAAAAAATTCAACCTCTATTTCAGGCAATTGCGTTAGCAGAATATGTAATTTTTCATGTGAATGCTCTAGACAAATTCACGGGTGAACAAATTCTTGCACTAGATGCGCTTGGAAAAAAAGATGGAATTTTATCTCATTCATATGATGTTGATGAAGCCAGATTAGATTTAATGATAAAGGGAACTGTAATTGAAGGATACAAGAAAGTTGAACATGATAAAATTAAAGATGAATTAGCAAACTTTGCAGTTGCAAAAAAAGATGGAAGTACCAGTATTGTAATTGATCATACCTTTGATGTCAAAGGTGTGGGTACTGTCGCATTAGGAAAGGTTTTGTCTGGGAAAATTACTCAATATGATAAGATTCAGCACTATCCATCTAAAATTGAAGCGATGGTAAAATCAATTCAGATGCATGACGATGATGTCAAAGAATCTATTTCTCCTGCTAGAGTTGGATTATCTCTCAAAAACATCAAACATGATGAGATTACTCGTGGTGATGTATTATCAAATGATAC
>Ga0209661_1000032_pt1 | contig 91648 bp, 84 predicted proteins | sample SaaInlV_120m_DNA_2_FD_184660 | JGI IMG/M metagenome (GOLD analysis project Ga0209661, IMG submission 184660) | Marine microbial communities from expanding oxygen minimum zones in the Saanich Inlet - SI072_LV_120m_DNA (SPAdes) (version 2) | ecosystem: Environmental > Aquatic > Marine > Intertidal... | reverse complement strand
GAAGAGCACCAAGCGATGGATGAGATTCAGAAATTGACTGATGGACATGTTGCCAATATTGATAAAATTGTTGAAGAGAAAGAAGAGAGTTTAATGGAGGTGTAACTGAGGTGTCACAACCTACACTTCACACTGCACCACGCCATATTGCAATTGTAATGGATGGTAATGGGCGCTGGGCCAAGCGTCAAAAGCGACCTCGTTTTTGGGGACATAAACGAGGCGTGGAACGAGTCCGCTCTACGGTGGAATACTGTATTGATAACGATGTTGAGGCGCTGACCCTGTTTGCATTTAGTACAGAAAATTGGAAACGCCCTAAAGATGAAGTCTCATTTCTAATGGATCTTTTTTTATCTTCACTTAAGAGAGAGGTCAAGAAGCTCCATAAGGGTGGAATCAGGCTACGCATTATCGGAGATGTAAGTCAATTTTCTGAAAAATTACAACAGACAATCAAAGAGGCTGAAGAGCTAACAAAAGATAACAGTAAGCTTGCGCTCAATGTTGCTGCTAACTATGGCGGGCGATGGGATATAACTGAGGCACTGCGCAAGATTGCACTAAAAGTTGAGCAGGGGGAGATTAGGAGTGCAGATATTAATGAAGATATGTTGCATCAACAGATAAGTCTCAATGACCTTCCGGAGCCTGATCTTTTTATTCGTACTGGAGGGGAGCAGCGAGTAAGTAATTTTTTATTGTGGCAGCTGGCATATTGTGAATTTTACTTTAGTGATCTCTACTGGCCAGAATTTGATCATGATGCTCTCGAGCAGGCAGTAGCATCATTTAGTGGGCGTCAACGCAGGTTTGGGCGTATTGAAGAGCAGCTGCAGAGTGGGGTAGAGTAGGATGGGTAGTCTATCTGTATTGAATCAAAGAATCATATCATCTATAGTGCTTGCACCACTACTGATAGTTGCAATAATATATTTAGAGGGAGATAACTTCACCCTTCTTCTGGCTCTACTGCTTCTACCAGCAGCTTGGGAGTGGGTTGGGATTAGTGTGCAGAGCAGACTATGGTTAAGAGTAGCGTATTCACTTATGCTTACTCTTATATTCTATACAGCTCACTACTACCTTCAGGTAGAATATTTGCTTCAGATGGAATATCTGCAGTTCGCCATTTTTGGCATTGCCCTGCTCTGGTGGTTGGCTGCCACTCTATGGCTTAGATATTTTTCAGTAGACGAGGGATCTCCTAGTATATTTTTTGGGGTGCGTGCACGCCGATCTCCTATTCCATATTTGGCTGGAGTAGTTGTACTTATTCCTGCGTGGCTGGCTTTAGATCTCATTAAGCAGCAGAGTGTAGATGGCAGCGCTCTCTTCTTTCTGTTAGGAATAATTTGGAGTGCAGATATTGGAGCATACTTTGCAGGACGCCGTTTTGGGCGTAGAAAACTAGCGCCAAATGTTAGCCCTGGTAAAACAGTTGAGGGGGTTGTGGGTGGAGTTATGTTAGCACTTATCTTTGCTACTGTAGTAGCTCCACTCCTGCTAGAGATCTCTATCTCTTCAATGCTAATCATATCTGTAGCTGCTCTAGTACTATTTTCTGTAGTTGGTGATCTAGTTGAGAGTTGCTATAAACGCAGCTCTGGAGTGAAAGATAGTGGATCCCTTATTCCTGGTCATGGAGGAATTTTGGATCGGGTTGATAGTTTGACTGCTGCAGCTCCTCTCTTTTATCTTCTGTTCTATATGGTTGATGGTGGGCTGTAGTGGAGAGTATTACAGTTCTAGGTTCGACAGGGTCTATCGGAAAGAGCACTCTGGATGTGCTCTCCCGCCACCCTGATAGGTATAGAGTTTTTGCGCTTACTGCTAATAGTCAGATTGAGCTACTGGTTGAACAGTGTGTAGAGTTCAATCCACAATTTGCAGTAGTTGCAGACTCTAGTTTGGCTCAACAGTTAGAGGATCGTCTTAACCTAGTCTTAACTGGAGACGATACGGTTGAAGTGCTCTCTGGAGTTGATGGCTTAGAGAGAGTTGCGTCTGATGAGAGGGTAGACCAAGTTATGGCTGCAATTGTAGGTGCAGCAGGGATGCGTCCAACAATTGCAGCTATACGGAGTGGAAAGAGGGTGTTGTTGGCAAATAAAGAGTCGCTAGTAATGAGCGGCGCTATTTTTATGCATGAGTTAAAGCAGCATGGTGCAGAGTTATTGCCAATTGATAGTGAGCACAATGCTATTTTTCAGTGTATGCCTGGAGGGTATAAGATAGGGGAAGCGCATAATATTGAAAAAATTCTTCTAACTGGATCAGGTGGTCCATTTAGAGAGCGTAACTTTGATACTCTTGATACGGTAACTCCTGCCGAGGCAATAGCTCATCCTAACTGGAGTATGGGCAGTAAAATTTCTGTTGACTCTGCAACCATGATGAATAAGGGGTTAGAGTTTATTGAAGCGTGTTGGCTGTTTGGAGTGACTCCAGAACAGGTGGAGGTGGTTATCCATCCGCAGAGTATTATCCATTCAATGGTGCAATATAGAGATGGTTCACTACTTGCGCAGATGGGAAATCCAGATATGCGTACTCCAATAGCGCATGCTTTATCATCGCCAGAGAGGATTGATGCAGGAGTTGAAAATCTTGATCTGTTTAAGGTCGCAGAGCTTAATTTTGAGCGCCCAGATTTTAGAAGATACCCATGTCTCCAACTCGCTATAGATGCTATGAGTAGAGGAGGCAGTGCCCCCACAGTTTTGAATGCAGCTAATGAAGTAGCAGTAAGTGCCTTCTTAGCAGAAGATGGTTCAGATAGAATAGGATTTATGGATATAGCAAAAATTGTTGAAAATAGTTTGGAAGATGCCAGTATTTCAGATATTAATAGTCTGGATGATGTTTTGAACCGAGATAGTGAAGCGCGTATTATTGCTGACTATTGGGTTAAAAAAATATCTAACAATAGTTAAAAGTTAATTAATAGAGTGGAGAAAAGCTGAATGATGAGTTCTGAAATTGTAGGGGCTGGAGTATTTAATATTTTTGCCTTTATTGTGGTTATTGGTATATTAGTAACGGTACATGAATATGGACATTTTTGGGTTGCCCGCAAAATGGGAGTTAAAGTTTTGCGTTTCTCTGTTGGTTTCGGTAAACCACTCTGGAGTTGGCGTGGCAAGAGTAGTGGGGCAGATGAGGGGACTGAGTATGTAATAGCGGCAATTCCACTAGGTGGTTATGTGAAAATGTTAGGTGAGGGAGATAGTGAAGAGATCACAGAAGCTGAGCGCCACCAATCTTTTGATCATAAACCTCTGGCGGCAAGAGCGGCAATCGTAGTTGCTGGCCCATTATTTAACTTTCTCTTCGCAATTGCTGCTTTTGCAGCTATTCAGATGATCGGGGTGAGTGGGCTCAAGCCAATTATTGGTGAAGTCGCCCCCAACTCTGTTGCTGCTGAAGCCGGAATGCGCTCAGGAGAAGAGATTGTAGCTGTAGATGGCGAACCTGTTAGAATCTGGCAAGAGGTTATCGAGGGAATTGTGAGTCAAGTGGTGGTTGGGGATGCGGTAAAGTTGAGCTGGATAGATAGCTCTGGGGTTGTGAAAAATGGAGTGTTGCGTAACCCATTTGGCAAGAGCATACCAGAGGGGATGGATCTATTTGAGAAGTTGGGATTCTCTATCGGAAGACCAAAACTTGATGCAGTTATAGGAGAAGTTGTGGCTGATAGTGCAGCACAAAGAGCGGGACTTGAATCTGGGGATAGAGTCTTTAAAGTCGCTGGTGAAAAAGTTAACTCTTGGGGTGAATGGGCTAAGTGGATTAAGAGCAGTCCTGGAGAGTCACTCTCTATGACAGTTATACGAGATGATATTTTCTTCAATTTAACTTTAACTCCAGAAGAGGTTAAGGTTGGCGAGAAAACGATAGGGCGTGCCGGAGTGATGGCGTATCAGGGTGATAAAAAGAGATATCGCGAGCTTTGGTATCGTGATATTCAATACGGCCCTATAGATGCGCTCTGGCGTGGAGTTGAGAAGAGTTGGGAACTCTCAAGTATGACGCTGCAAGTTATGGGAAGAATGCTGACTGGAGCAACCTCTACCGACGGACTGAGTGGCCCTATTAGTATTGCTAAATATGCGGGTAACTCTATGGATATGGGGATCGTCTCATTTCTCTCTTTTCTTGGGCTAGTCAGTGTCAGTCTTGGAGTTCTTAACTTGCTACCTATTCCAATGTTAGATGGAGGGCATCTATTCCACTATTTAATAGAGTGGATAAGAGGAGAACCTCTTCCGGAAAATGCTATGTTGGTTGGGCAAAAAATAGGAATAATATTTTTAGTTGGCTTGATGTCGTTAGCACTATATAATGACATCCTGAGACTTAATTAATAATCTACAATTAACTAATTTATTGATATTCACTTTTAACATTTAATTTATATGAGTTCCAAATAAAATATGAGACAGTACCTAAAGCAGACTCTTATTGCGCTACTTGCGCTAACATTCTCCGCAACTTCTTGGGCGTTTACTCCATTCACTATTGAAGATATCAGAGTTGAAGGGTTGCAACGCATTGCAGCTGGCACAGTCTTTAACTATCTGCCACTAAAAGTGGGGGATGAGTTAACCCCTCGCAGTTCTGCTGACGCTATTAAAGCACTATTCAAGACTGGTTTTTTTAAGGATGTACGCCTCGAGCAAGAGGGAAGTGTACTGCTAGTATCGGTTAGTGAACGCCCTGCGATTGCTGATATCTCTATCGATGGCAATAAGGTGATAAAGACCGAAGATCTTAAAGAGGGGTTAAAAGGGATTGGGCTCGCAGAGGGACGGGTGTTGGATCGTGCTCTACTAGATAAAATTGAGGCAGAGTTGCGTCGTCAATATTTAGGAATGGGACGCTATGGAGTAGATATTGAGACTACTATCACACCGCTAGAACGCAACCGTTCTGCGGTACGGATTCAGGTGCGGGAGGGTGAGAGTGCTCGCATTCGTCAAATTACCCTAATCGGAAACCAGGCATTTGAGAGTGACGAACTGCGTGATATGTTCCAACTGCAGACAGGTGGTTGGCTCTCGTTCTGGACTAAAAATGATCGCTACTCGCGCCAAAAATTGGCGGGTGATTTAGAGATGCTCCGCTCTTGGTATCTTGATAGAGGTTTCATTAACTACGATATTGATTCGGCACAGGTCTCTATCACTCCAGATCGTCAGGAGATTTATATTACAGTTAATATGAGTGAGGGTAAGCGTTACACTTTAGGTGAGATTAAACTTGATGGCAATATGGTAGTTCCAGAAGATGAACTTCAAGAGAAGATTGTTATTACTGAGGGGGAGGTGTTCTCACGCAAGGAGATCGCCAAAGTTAATGAGGGTTTGGTGGATCGTCTTGGTGAAGATGGATACGCTTTTGCCAACATTAATGTAATCCCAGAGTTGGATGAAGAGAGTAATATTGTAAATTTAACTTTCTTTGTGGATCCTGGAAATAGAGTATATGTTGATAGAATTAACATTGTCGGCAACACTAAAACTCAGGATTTAGTGATTCGCCGCGAGATGCGCCAGTATGAAGGAAGTCGTTTCTCTAATAAAGAGGTTGAACGCTCTCAAACTAGACTGCGTAAACTCGGTTACTTTGAAGATGTTTCGGTTGAGACTGTGCCAGTGCCAGGAACTACAGATCAGGTTGAACTTAACTATCAAGTGGATGAGAAATCAACTGGTAGTATGATGTTGGGGATGGGGTATTCGCAAACTGGTGGTATGGTCTTCAATACCAGCCTTACTCAAGATAACTTTATGGGGTCAGGTAAGAGTGTAAGTGGTGAATTTAATAATAGTAAGACTGAGACAGCTTATGGACTTGGTTATGTTGACCCATACTTTACTGAAGATGGAGTTAGCTTAGGAGTAGGTGGACACTATAAAAAATTAGACTCATCTTCTGCACAGAGTGGATATAGCTATGATCTATTAAGTGGAAACTTTGATCTTGGTTTGCCAACCAGCGAGTACGAGCGACTCTATGTGGGGTTTGAGCCTCAGCATATGACTAATGCTACTTGTGGCACCTCATCTACGAATAGTGAGTGTGATACCTTCTTGACTGCTGAAGGAGCCTCTTTTAGTGTGTTTGAATTCAGCTCTAGCTGGAATAGGGATAGCAGAAATAGTGCAGTTTTTCCTGACGAAGGAAGTTACCAGCGTTTCCGTGCTGAGCTCGGCGCACCAGGAGGGGTGGAGTACTTTAAAATTAACTACCGTCACGATCTCTTCTACCCTATCACAGAGGACTATACACTTCTGTTGAAAGCAGATATGGGAGTTGGTGATGGTTATGGTGATCACTCAACCCTTCCATTCTTCAACCGTTATTATGCTGGTGGTGAAGGTTCAATTCGTGGTTTTGAGGGTAACTCAATCGGTCCTGTAGATAATGCTGGTGGTGCAGTAGGTGGTAATATTAAAGGGGTCTTTAATGCTGAAGTTATTCTTCCTATTCCACTGCTAGAGAGCGTAAAATCAACAAGGATTAGTGGGTTTGTTGATATGGGTACAGTAGCCAACAATACAAGCGGGCTAAGTGATCAGCTTCGCGCTTCAGCTGGAGTAACTGCTAAGTGGCTATCTCCAGTAGGACCACTAACCTTTAGCTGGGCAAAACCTCTTAAGAAGAAGAGTGCTGATAAATTAGAAGCGTTCCAGTTTAGAATGGGACAGATGTTTTAAAAAACAATAATCTGAGGATCGATATGATAAGAATTAAGAACAGAATATTAACCATAATAACTGTTGCTGCATTAAGTGCAACTACAGCTTATGAAGTTAGTGCTGCTGAAGAGCAGAGCAGTAGTGGTAGTAAAATTGGGTTCGTAAATATCCAGCTTCTACTTCGGGAAGTTCCACAAGCTATGTTTGCAACTAAGCGGCTAGAGGCATCATTTGGTGGGCGTAAAGCTGAGATTTTAGAGTTTCAGAAGAGCTGTCAAAAGATGGAGAAAAATCTAGAGAAAGAGGCTGCAGCACTGAGCAAACAGCAGCAGCAGAAAAAGATTCGTAAAATTCGTGCTTGCAGTAGTGAGTTAAAATTGATGGATGAGGAGTATGGAGCTGATCTGCGTATTGCGCAAGCAGAAGAGTTGCAAAAGCTACAGCGCCTAGTCTATAAAACAGTAGATCAGATCGCCAAACAGGAGAAGTTTGACCTTATTGTAAATGAGGCAGTTATCTTTGCATCACCTGCAGCAGATATATCACGCAAAGTTCTTGGTAGAATGCAGCAAATTTCTAAAACTCCAAACATACCCGTAAAAGATAAAAAATAGACTGTAAACTAAAAGTGAACTAAAAATAGATAGTGGATTAAGAGTGTGCATATTACCCTAAAAAATATTGCAGATCATTTGGGAGCTAAACTCATAGGTAATCCAGAGCTGCACATCTCTGGCATATCATCACTCCTCTCTGCAACTGAGGAAGAGATCTCATTTCTCTCTAATCCTAAATTTTCATCTCAAATAGTAGAGAGTAAAGCTGGTGCGGTTATTATGCATCCAGATATGGAGTATGAAGATTTTGGTGGGGCGAGACTATTAATGGGTAACCCATATCTTGGTTACGCAAAAGTAGCGGCACTGTTAAATCCAATTGAGATTATACGGAGTGGAGTTGCGGAGAGTGCTGTAGTATCTGCGTCAGCAATAGTTGGCTCTGGAGGGTGGATTGGGCAAAATAGTGTAGTTGAAGATAGGGTAAAAATTGGTGAAGAGGTCTCAATTGCAGCTGGATGTTTTATTGCAGCTGGAGTTGAAATTGGAAGAGGTACTCATCTTCTTGGTAATGTGACTATACTTTCTGGAACTGTGATTGGTGAAGATTGTATTATTCAAGCTGGAGCTGTAATTGGCAGTGATGGCTTTGGGTTTGCACAAGATGGGGAACAGTGGGTTAAGATCCCTCAACTTGGCAGAGTCGTTATTGGTGACAGAGTAGAGGTCGGATCCAACTCCACTATAGATCGTGGAGCTCTAGAGGATACAGAAATTGCAGATGGGGTGAAAATTGATAATTTAGTCCATATTGCGCATAATGTGCGGATTGGTGAAAATAGTGCGATGGCAGCGTTAGTTGGAGTTGCTGGGAGTACAGAGATTGGAGCAGGATGTACTTTTGGAGGGCAAGCTGGTATTGTCGGACACCTAAAGATTGCTGCTGGAGTTCACTGTACTGCCCGTACGCTAGTGACTAGCTCACTTAATAGAGCAGGACTCTACTCATCTTCAAGTGGAGCAGAGCCCAACCGAAAATGGCGCAGAAATGTAGTGCAACTTCGTAATCTGAATGAGTCTATTAAACGCTTAAAGAGGTTAGAGAGACGGGTTGATGAAATAATAGAGAGTGGGCAGTGATAAACTGTCAGTAGGCACAACTGATGGCTGCTCACTGTAAATTTGTAATTTTAAATATAAATTAAGGTATAAAAAAATATGGATGATACAGATAATAGCAATACCCTAGATATAAACGAGGTGATGAAACATCTTCCTCACCGCTACCCATTTTTACTGATAGATAAAGTTCTAGATTTTGAAGAGGGTAAAACTTTGCGGGCAGTAAAAAATGTCACCATCAATGAACCGTTTTTTCAGGGGCACTTTCCACATATTCCAGTGATGCCTGGAGTTTTGATTATGGAGGCACTCGCACAAGCAACTGGTATTCTCTCTTTTAAAACTACTGGAAAGCTACCTACGGATGACTCTCTCTACTACTTTGTGGGAATTGATAAAGCTCGCTTTCGTAAACCAGTAGTACCTGGAGATCAACTTATTCTAGAGGTCGAGTTAGAACGCCGTAAACGCGATATTTGGAAGTTTAAAGGTCGAGCATTAGTGGATGGGAAATTGGTGGCAAGTGCAGATCTGATGTGCGCAGAGAAAGAGTTGAGCTAAGTCGATGACAGATGCGATAGAACAGATTCATCCAACGGCAATAATTGATGCCTCCGCTTCAATTGCGGATGGAGTTGAGATCGGTCCATACTCAATTATCGGCGCCGATGTTACTATCGAACAAGGGAGTAAAATTGAATCGCATGTGGTAATAAAGGGGCCTACAACTATTGGAAAAAATAACCACTTTTTTCAATTCTCCTCTATAGGCGAGGATCCTCAAGATCTAAAATATAGAGGTGAACCCACCGAGTTGCACATAGGAGATCACAATACATTTCGTGAGTCATGCACAGTGAATCGGGGCACAGTAGGAGGTGGCGGAGTTACAGTGATAGGAGACCATAATCTTATTATGGCGTATGTCCATATCGCGCATGATTGCATTATCAATAACCATGTAATTTTGGTAAACAACGCATCTCTTGCAGGTCATGTGACGGTGCACGATCATGCCATACTTGGTGGTTTTACTCTAGTCAGCCAATTTATCACTATTGGCTCTTATGCGTTCTCTACTATGGGAAGTGCTATTAATAAAAATATCCCTCCATATATTTTAGTCTCTGGTAACTTAGCTAAACCTATCAGCCTTAATCTTATTGGATTGCGTAGGAAAGGTTTTGGAAGTGAGGCTAGAGCAGCAATGAAGCTGGCATTTAAAAAACTGTTTCGTTCTCATACAGCGTTAACTGATGTGGCTGCAGATATTAAAGATATGGTTGCAGAGAGTCCTGAGATTGAACTCTTTAGTGATTTTATTGAGGAGCATCGTGAGAGCCAGAATGGCATAATTCGCTAATGGCGGATAAAAATCAGTTTCAAATTATGCTTGTTGCAGGCGAGCCATCTGGTGATCTGCATGCGGCAGACCTTCTGCAAGAGCTTAATCTAAGAGAGTCCAGGTCTGAGTTAAACTTTACTAGCTACGGTATGGGTGGGGAGAGAATGCGCCAACAGGGATTTACCTCTATAGTAGGTATTGAGCAGATGGCAGTTATGGGTATAGTTGAAATATTAAAACATTTTCCAACTCTATACCGAGTATTACAACAGATGCGTGCTCTACTTAAAACTAGACGACCAGATCTGTTGATCTTAGTTGACTATCCAGGGTTTAATCTTCTTCTTGCAAAGAGTGCAAAAAAGTTGGGAATTAAAGTTCTATACTATATTAGCCCAAAGGTGTGGGTCTGGCGAGAGGGGAGGGTAAATAAGCTGGCTAAATGGGTTGACCATATTGCGTTGATCTTTCCATTCGAGCTTCCATATTTTCAGAGAGTGGGGCTTGCTGCAACCTATGTGGGAAATCCTCTGGTTAGACAGATAGAGACAACTGCAAGCCGAGCAGAGAGTGTTGCTGAGTCTCGCACTAAGTTAACTCTTGATCCTAATAAAATTACAGTGGGGCTCTTTCCAGGGAGTCGCAAAGCAGAGGTGGAGCAGCTCCTTCCCACCCTTTTAGAGAGTGCAGAGTTAATCTACACTCAAAATAGCTCTCTTCAATTTGTCCTATCGCAGGCTGACGAACTTCCTATAGAGATGTTTGAGTTGGCTAAACACTCTACACTACCGATCCATATTGTGAAAGGAGATAGTCACCGTGCTATGCGTAGCTGTAGTGCTGTTGTCACCGCTTCGGGCACCATAACTTTAGAGCTTGCTCTCCTAAATATTCCAATGGTTGTTATCTATAAAATTTCAGCATTGAGTTATGCAATTATTAGAAGATTGATTAATACAGAATATATCTCATTAGTAAATATAGTAGAGGGAGATGAGGTTGTCGTAGAACTCCTGCAAGAGAATGTAAATGCAGAGCGAATCGTGAAGGAGTTGAGTGAAATAGTGCCGGGAGGTGGAATTATAGGTAAAAACAGAGATGAAATGTTATTAGGTCTACAGAGAGTTAAAAGTAAATTAGGTGATGGGGAATCTACACAACGCCTGGCAGATTTAGTGGGGAGTATGCTTAATGAGTGAGGAGCTAAATGCTGTTCGAGAGATGGTCGTAGGTGTAGATGAGGTTGGGCGCGGACCACTAATAGGCCCTGTCGTTGCTGCGGCAGTAGTTCTTCCAGATAACCACGCTATTGTAGGGCTTGCAGACTCTAAAAAGCTAACTCCAAAACGCAGAGAGAAGCTTGCCATAGAGATACAAGCTAAAGCTGTAGTATGGGCAATCAGCGAAGCATCAGAGCAAGAGATTGATGCAATAAATATTTTACAGGCATCACTGTTGGCGATGCAACGAGCGGTTGAGAAGGCTCAGTCCATTGTTAGTAGAGATAGTGAAGCAGTAATCACTAAGGCACTTATAGATGGGAATAAAATTCCAAAGTTAAATATTGCAGCAGAGGCGATAGTTAAGGGTGATACAAAAATAGAGGAGATCAGCGCTGCATCTATAATCGCAAAAGTAGCAAGAGATAAGATGATGGTAGAGTTAGATGCTCTTTATCCAGAGTATGGATTTGCAAGTCATAAAGGTTACCCAACTAAGCAACACTTCGCTGCACTGGCTAAGTATGGGGTGCTGCCACAACATAGACGCTCATTCTCTCCCGTGCGTAAAGTTATAGAGAGTCTTGTAAGATGAGTTTTGTTCACCTTAAGGTTCATACCGAATACTCCTTAGAGAGCGGTTTGATTCGCCTACCTCAACTTATGAATAGCCTTAATGCAGATGCTGATTTAAGTTCAGAAGATGGTGCTGAATATGTTAGAGCTGTTGCGATTACTGATGTGGGAAATATGTTTGCAGCTGTAAAGTTTTTTAGAGCAGCAACCGCAGCTGGGGTTAAACCAATCTTTGGTGCGGAGGTTAGAGTTCGAGCTCTGCAAGAGGGTGGGGAGTGTTCACGCATGGTGCTCTTGGCTAGAGATGGAGATGGTTTTAAAAACTTAAAAATTTTACTCTCTAGATCATACATTGAGGGGCAACATCGTGGTGTTCCTCAGTTAGAGCGAGAGTGGATTGCCGAAACGAGTAGTGGGTTAATCGCGCTCTCTGGTGCAAAGGGTGGAGATGTAGGGCAAGCTCTGCTTGCAGAGGAGCAAGCAGAAGCAGAGCAGCGTCTAAAGATATGGATGGATATTTTCCCAGGTAGTTACTATCTTGAACTCCAGCGTACAGGGAGGAGTGGAGATGAGAATTACAACCATGCCGCAGCTCTCTTAGCGGAGAAGTTCAACCTACCTGTTGTGGCAACCAATGATGTGCAATTTATTCTAGAGGATGAGTTTGCTGCCCATGAAGCTAGAGTATGTATCTATGAGGGCAGAGTGCTAGATGACCCACGGCGTCCAAAAAACTTTAGTGGAGAGCAGTATCTCCGTTCAAGCAGAGAGATGGAAGAGTTGTTTGCAGATATTCCTGAGGCTATAGAGAATAGTGAAGAGATTGCCAAGCGCTGCAATGTTGAGCTCTCATTGGGTAAAAATTATCTACCAGATTTCCCTATCCCTAAAGGCTCTACAATTGAGGAGTTTCTCCGTAGTGAGTCGGAGAAAGGTTTAGAGCAACGCCTCAAACAGATCTTTAAAGATAGTAAAAAGATAGAGCAGATTAGAGCTGAATATGATGAGCGCCTTACAATTGAGTTAGATGTTATTAACGGAATGGGGTTTCCTGGCTACTTCTTAATTGTTGCTGACTTTATTCGTTGGACTAGGGAGCAAAGTATACCAGTTGGTCCTGGACGCGGCTCAGGGGCTGGCTCACTAGTTGCGTATGTGTTGAAAATTACAGATTTAGATCCGTTAGAGCATAAACTTCTATTTGAACGCTTTCTGAATCCAGAGAGAGTCTCTATGCCAGATTTTGATATAGACTTCTGCATGGATAGGCGAGAAGAGGTGATCAAGTATGTCTCAGAGACCTATGGCAGAGATCGCGTCTCTCAAATCATAACCTATGGCAGAATGAATGCGAAAGGGGTGATACGAGATATGGGTAGAGTACAGGGGCTACCTTATGGAATGGTGGATGGTATTGCCAAATTAATTCCCTTTGATCTTGGTATGACTTTAGATAAAGCGCTAGAGGAGTCTGATGATCTACGCGAGCGCTATGAGCAAGAGGATGAGGTTAAAGAGTTAATTGATATGGCGCGGACTTTAGAGGGGGTGGCTCGTAATGCTGGTAAGCATGCTGGAGGTGTCGTCATCTCACCATCTGACATTAATGATTTTACTCCAATCTATTGTGAGGAGGGTGGAGGTGGACTCGTAACCCAGTTTGATAAAGATGATGTTGAGGCTGTAGGGCTAGTAAAGTTTGACTTCTTAGGTTTAAGAACCTTAACCATTGTTGATTGGGCTGTAGAGATGGTTAACAACCAACGAAAGGCTGATGGGGAAAATCTTCTAGTTATTGAAGATATAGATATGCGGGATAAGCAGACATTTACTCTACTTCAAGATTCTCAAACTACAGCGGTATTTCAGCTCGAATCATCTGGGATGAAGAAGCTAATTGCTAAACTTCATCCAGACTCTTTTGAAGATATAGTTGCTCTAGTAGCTCTATATCGCCCAGGTCCACTAGAGTCAGGAATGGTGGAAAACTTCATAGATCGTAAACATGGACGAGAAGAGATTTCATATCCAGACATGAAATATCAGCATGAATCACTGAAAGATATTCTCCATCCAACTTATGGGATTATCCTCTATCAAGAGCAGGTGATGCAGATTGCGCAGGTACTTGCTGGTTACTCACTTGGTGGGGCGGATATGTTACGCCGTGCAATGGGTAAGAAGAAACCAGCAGAGATGGCAAAGCAGCGTTCAGTATTTGAAGAGGGTGCATTAGCTAATGGGGTTGATAGCAAGTTGGCTATGAAGATCTTCGATCTAGTAGAGAAGTTTGCTGGGTATGGATTTAACAAGTCTCACTCTGCCGCCTATGCGCTGGTCTCATATCAGACAGCTTGGCTCAAATCTCACTACCCAGCCCAGTTTATGGCAGCAGTCCTATCTGCTGATATGGATGGCACCGACAAGGTGGTAACTATAATTGAAGAGTGTAGGGTGATGAAGTTAACAGTGCACCCTCCAACTGTAAATAGTAGCTTCTACAGATTTACAGTTCTCAACCATAAGGAGGTGGTTTATGGTTTAGGGGCAATTAAAGGGGTTGGCGAGGGTGCAATTGAGGGCATCATCCAAGGGCGTGAACTAGATGGTAAATATATAGACCTTTTTGACTTCTGCCGTAGAGTTGACCTGCGCAAAGTAAATAAGAGAGTTCTTGAGTCATTGGTGAAAGCGGGAGCTTTTGATGATATTGCTCCTCTCGATAAGGGGTGGGAAATTAATTACGACAGTAGATCTACCTTTATGAACTCTCTGCCAGAGGCGGTGCAATCAGCAGAACAGTATCTGCGTGATCAAGAGCGAGGGCAAGCAGATCTCTTTGGTGGAGTAGGTGATGGAGCTGTAGCAGTTGAAATCAGCTATCGAGATTCTCAGGTCTGGAGCAAAGATGAGAGACTTAAAAACGAAAGGGATACTCTTGGTTTATATCTAACAGGGCATCCAATCGATCAGTATGAAGATGAGCTAAGTAACATAATTACTCAACGGATGAGTGAGCTCAGTAGCGATAAAGATAAAAGTGTCACCTTGGCTGGATTGATGATAGCAATACGGGTAGTTAAAACCCGTACTGGCAAACCGCTTGCAATTTTAATGTTAGACGATAGAAGCGGTCGAATTGAGATGACTCTATTTGCAGAGTCTTATGAGAAATACCGTCACCTTTTAGAGAAAGATACAATACTAGTAGTCCGTGGGACTGTGGCAGAAGATGACTATAGCGGCGGTCTGCGTATGAATGTAGAGGAGCTCTGGAACTTAGATGGAGCAAGATCATCCTATATGCGTCGTCTGATTTTAAGATTAAATCCAGAACAGAATAGTAGTCACTCTGCGAATAATCTATCAACAATAATTAAACCATTTTGCGAAGGAAATTGTCCAGTAAGAGTTGAGTACCAGCAAAACAGCTCTAATCTAAATATGAGTGCAAAAATCGACTTAGATCCAGAGTGGAGTGTGCAGCCAAGTGAAGAGTTATTTACCAGACTTCGAGAAAACTTAGGGGATGATGCCGTACTACCTGAGTATCCGTAATTAACCTAAAGAGCTCGCAATTATAAAACTCTACGCTCTAGATCCAATTTACGGTATAGTAGTCGTTAAATCTTTTACTATTTATTTACTATTAATTTACTATTTATTTAATATTGAGCACCTACAAAAATTATGAATTTAAACTTCCTAGACTTTGAACAACCTATCGCTGAACTTGAAGCTAAAATTAAAGAGCTTCGCTATGTTAACGATGAGAGTGATATTAATATCAGTGATGAGGTCACTAAGTTAGATGAGAAGAGTCGTGAGCTTACCGCATCTATCTTCTCCTCATTGAGCTCTTGGCAGATTTCTCAGCTGGCACGCCATCCTCAACGACCATACACCCTTGACTATATAAACAATATATTTACAGACTTTCATGAGCTCCATGGAGATCGTGCCTTTGCAGATGATTCTGCACTAGTGTGTGGTATGGCGCGTCTGGATGGAGAGCCGGTAATGATTGTTGGGCATGAGAAGGGGCGAGAGACTAAAGAGAAGGTGGAGAGGAATTTCGGAATGCCGCGTCCAGAAGGGTATCGCAAAGCACTTAGAGTGATGCGTATGGCAGAACGATTCGGAATGCCTATTTTTACCTTTATTGATACTCCTGGAGCATACCCTGGTATGGATGCGGAGGAGAGGGGGCAGAGTGAAGCTATAGCAAAGAACCTGTTTGTAATGGCTCGTCTTAAGACTCCTATAATCTGTACTGTAATCGGTGAAGGAGGATCTGGAGGGGCATTAGCGATCGGGGTTGGGGATAGAACTAATATGATGTCATATAGTACCTATTCAGTAATCTCTCCAGAAGGGTGTGCATCTATACTCTGGAAAAGTGCAGATAAAGCTGCTGATGCTGCGGAAGCAATGGGGCTAACAGCTCCTCGATTGAAAGAGCTCTCTTTGATTGATGGTATCATTGAGGAGCCATTAGGTGGAGCTCATCGTCAACCTGAGCAAGCTGCAGCAGCACTTAAAGATACACTTCTGATTCAGCTGAAAGAGTTGCAAGAGCTGCAGACTGTGAGTAGTGAAGCACTGCTAGATGCTCGTTACAAAAGATTAATGAGTTACGGAAACTATGGTATAGAGTAGAGTGATCTGTAATTAATCTACAAAAACAGCTACTCTCTTTCTTTAATAACCGCTATAGAACTATATATGTTGCATTTAGCGGAGGGGTAGACTCCTCTGTGCTTCTGCATGCTCTAGCTAAACTACGAGACAGTGGAGAGATTAGTGGTTATCTTAAAGCTGTCCATATCAACCATGGGTTAAGTTCAGAATCTGAAAAGTGGGCTCAACACTGTAGTGAATTCTCACACAAACTTAATACTCCAATCAAAGTTATTGCAGTTGATGCCGCCCCCACTTCTGGAGAGAGTCCAGAGGAAGCGGCACGAGATGCTAGATATGGTGCTTTGAGAGCTATCATTAGTGAAGGTGATTGTCTAGTAACAGCACACCATCAAGAGGATCAGGCAGAAACTTTTTTGCTTCAGGCTCTGCGAGGTGCTGGACCACGGGGTTTGGCAGCAATGGGGGACAGTTCTGAGTTTGGGAGTGGTGAGATGGTTAGGCCTCTTCTTAAAATATCACAGCAGCAACTGCTCGATTATGCAGAGAAGAGTGGAATTAGTTGGGTTGAAGATCCATCTAATCAGCTACTATCTTATGATCGCAACTATATTCGTCACCAAGTTATTCCTCTATTAAAAGAGCGCTGGCAAGCTGCTGCTGTAACCCTATCTAGAAGTGCGCGTCACTCTGCAGATGCTGCAGAGCTTATGAGTGACTGGGGAGATAAACAGTTAGCTGGGATTGAGGTTGGTGATCCGCTACCAATTATTATTAATGAAAAGTCAACACGGATGAGTTTAAGGGTGCGTCACTGGCTTGAGTTAAATGGAGCAGGAGTTCCAAGTGAATCTCATCTACAGAAAATAATAGTTGAAGTAGCTGCAGCAAAAGAAGATGCTACCCCTCTTCTACGCTGGGTTAGCCGTCGAGGAGTGGAAATTAAAGTGCGGCGTTTTCAAGGTTATCTTCATTTAGATGGCTCTAATCACAAAACCTACAGCGACAGCCGCCCATTTGTTATAGATTGGGATATCTCTTCTCCGCTCACTCTACCAGATAGTAGAGTGCTGGAAGCTGTAGATATATCCACTACTGGTTTAGATAGAGAGAAACTAAAGGATAAAAAAATAACAGTGCGATCCAGAGTTGGGGGGGAGCGCTGTCATCCTCCATTTAGTGAATATAGAAGAACTCTTAAAAATATTTTGCGAGAAGAGAGGGTTCCTCCTTGGGAACGCAATACTATTCCACTCCTATTTGTAGATGATGAGTTGGCAGTAGTGGTCGGATACTTTGTCTGTAAACCCTTTTTAACAGATAAAAATGGGGTCTCAATCAAAGTTTCTGTAGGGGTAGATGAGTGAACTGCGGTACAATACATTTTTTATTTAAATATGCAGAATATCTTATGCGGAATATCTTATGACACGATATATTTTCATCACAGGCGGCGTTGTCTCCTCTCTTGGTAAAGGAATTGCCGCAGCATCTCTTGCTGCTATCTTAGAGGCTCGTGGTCTTAAAGTTACAATGATGAAGTTAGATCCATATCTGAATGTAGATCCAGGCACAATGAGCCCGTTTCAACATGGTGAGGTCTTTGTTACAGATGATGGAGCTGAGACAGACTTAGATCTCGGACACTATGAACGCTTCATTCGTACTAAGATGGGAAAGAGGAATAATTTTACTGCGGGACAGATATATGACTCTGTTCTGAAAAAAGAGCGCCGTGGTGACTATCTTGGGGCTACAGTACAAGTTATTCCTCATGTAACTGATGAGATTAAAAACTCAATTATTGCAGGTTCAGAAGGTGTAGATGTAGCATTGATTGAGGTTGGAGGAACTGTTGGTGATATTGAGTCTCTCCCATTTATGGAGGCGATTCGTCAATTAGGGTTAGAGGTTGGGCGTGAGCGCGCGCTCTATCTTCACCTAACTCTGCTGCCGTGGATTCCAACTGCTGGTGAACTTAAAACTAAACCGACCCAACACTCTGTTAAAGAGCTTCGTAGTATTGGGATTCAACCAGATATTCTAGTGTGTCGTTCAGACCGTCCACTACCTGCAGGAGAGCGCAAGAAGATAGCACTCTTCACTAATGTAGAAGAGAAGGCAGTATTCTCTGCGGTTGATGTAGATAGCATCTATAAGATTCCAATGCTTCTACATCAGCAGGGGATGGATAAAATTGTGGTTGATAGATTTAGAATGGATATTCCGCCAGCTGACCTGAGTGAGTGGGAGAAGGTGGTTAACCATCAACAGAGTCCGCAACATACTGTGACCGTTGGTATGGTTGGTAAATATATGGATTTGACGGAGGCGTATAAATCACTTTCGGAATCACTCATTCATGCTGGAATCCATACTGATACAAAAGTTAAAATAAAATATATAAATTCACAAGATATTGAGCAGAACCCAGAACAGAGTTTGAGCGGGCTGGATGCTATTTTAGTTCCGGGTGGGTTTGGTAAGAGAGGTGTTGAGGGTAAGATCGCGGCAGTTAAATTTGCTCGAGAGCATAAAGTTCCCTACTTAGGTATCTGTTTAGGAATGCAGGTTGCAGTTATTGAATATGCACGCCATAAGGCTGGAATGGATGGCGCACATAGTACTGAGTTTAATCCTGAAACTGATTACCCTGTAGTGGCTATGGTTACAGAGTGGGAGAGTGCTGACGGATCTATTGAACAACGAAGTGCTGATTCTGATCTTGGTGGTACGATGCGTCTTGGTGGGCAAGCTTGTCATCTGGAAGAGGGGTCTCTAGTGCGAGAGTTATATGGTGAGGAGTGTATTGTAGAACGCCATCGTCACCGTTATGAAGTTAACAGCAAACTGTTAGATAAACTTGAGCAGGCTGGAATGCGTTTCTCTGGGCGCTCTGTAGATGGTGAGTTGGTAGAGATGGTTGAGTTGAGTGATCATCCATGGTTTGTGGCATGCCAATTTCATCCAGAGTTTACTTCAACTCCTCGGGATGGACATCCGCTGTTTAGTGGTTTTGTTAATGCAGCCCTTAGTTATAAAAAACAACGGTTATAAAAAACAGTAGTAATAAAAACATTTAAAGGAGAATATAAAAATGGAACTATGTGGGTTTGAAGTCGGGTTAGATAGACCGCTATTTTTAATTGCTGGACCATGCGTTATTGAGAGCCGTGAGCTTGCTATGGAAAGTGCTGGCAAGATGAAAGAGATTACAGAAGCTCTTAACATTAATTTTATCTATAAATCATCCTTTGATAAAGCTAACCGCACCTCAATTAACAGCTACCGAGGTCCCGGAATAGAGGAGGGGTTGAAAATTTTATCAGATGTGAAAGAGCAGATTGGAGTACCACTACTTACCGATGTGCATGAGGATACTCCATTAGATGAGGTTAGTTCTGTAGTTGATGTGCTTCAGACCCCAGCTTTCCTATGTAGACAAACAAATTTCATTCAGAGCGTTGCCAAACAGGGGCTTCCTGTAAATATAAAGAAAGGACAATTTCTATCTCCATGGGATATGAAAAATGTAACAGAGAAGGCTAAGGCAACTGGAAATAACCAAATTATGGCGTGTGAGCGTGGAGCAAGTTTTGGCTATAATAATTTGGTTTCAGATATGCGCTCACTTGCGGTAATGCGTGAAACAGAATGCCCAGTAGTATTTGATGGCACTCACTCTGTACAGTTGCCAGGAGGGCAGGGAGGGACTTCTGGAGGACAGAGAGAGTTTGTTCCAGTATTAGCAAGAGCTGCCGTAGCAGCCGGAGTGGCAGGGCTCTTTATGGAGACTCATCCAAATCCAGCAAAAGCTTTAAGTGATGGCCCTAATGCATGGCCATTAGATAAGATGGAGTCACTACTTGAAACTCTCTTAACTATCGACCAGACAGTAAAGAGTGGTCGATTTGCTGAGTTAGAGATGTAGTATTAACCAATTAATAGATCATTAGTGTTAAATTTTAAAATAGGAATATAAAGTATATGTCAGAGATAGCAAAAATTGTAGCTCGCCAAATAGTAGACTCCCGTGGGAACCCAACTGTAGAGGTTGATGTTACAACATCATCAGGAGTGGTTGGACGAGCTGCAGTCCCATCTGGCGCCTCTACAGGCTCTCGTGAGGCGGTGGAGTTGAGAGATAATGATAAGAGTAAGTATGGTGGAAAAGGCGTTCTAACTGCGGTTTCTAATGTTAATGGTGAAATTGAGAGCGCTCTTAAAGGGCAATCAGTAACAGATCAGGGCGGGATTGATCAGATTATGATCGATCTTGATGGCACTGACAATAAAGGGAGGTTAGGAGCAAATGCCCTACTTGCCGTATCTATGGCGAGCGCACATGCTGCAGCTAATGAGCAGGGAGTTCCACTCTACAGATACTTGACTCCTAATGGTAAATATAAAATGCCAGTCCCAATGATGAACATTATCAATGGCGGAGAACATGCAGATAACAGTATTGATCTGCAAGAGTTTATGGTGCTTCCCGTAGGTGCCGGTTCGGTAACAGAGGCTGTGCGTTACGGAGCGGAGATTTTTCATGCTCTCAAAAGTGTACTTTCTGCTCAGGGAATGAATACGGCAGTTGGTGATGAAGGTGGTTTTGCACCCAACCTATCTTCAAATGAGGCAGCTATTGAGGTTATCTTGGAGGCAATAGAGCAGACTGGATTTAAGGCTGGTAGAGATATATATCTAGGGATAGATGCGGCAAGTTCAGAGTTCTATAAAGATGGTAAATATAATTTAGCCTCAGAGGGGAAAATTTTAGATGCCACAGGAATGATTGATGTACTGGAGAGTTGGGTTGATCAATACCCAATCATCACTATTGAAGATGGACTTGATGAGGGAGATTGGGATGGCTGGAAACAGATGACCGAACGACTAAGTGGAAAAATACAGCTTGTCGGAGATGATCTGTTTGTGACTAACACTAAAATTCTGCAAGAGGGAATTGACAAAAGTATAGCAAACTCAATCTTAATTAAGGTTAATCAGATCGGTACTCTAACTGAAACTTTAGCGGCAATTCAGATGGCGAAGGATGCTGGATATACAGCTGTTGTCTCGCACCGCTCTGGCGAGACGGAAGATGTAACTATCGCCGATCTTGCTGTTGCGACTAGTGCGGGTCAAATTAAGACAGGATCACTATCTCGTTCAGATCGAGTTGCAAAATATAATCAACTTATCAGAATTGAAGAGCAGTTAGGTTCTGACGCTGAGTACGCTGGAATGGGGGCGTTTTACAACTTAAACCTTGTATAACATTAACTCATTAGCGGGTATTTAAGGATGAAGTTACGCCTTTTGATCCCTATACTTCTCCTACTTTTAGGATGGTTGCAGTATGAAGTTTGGTTATCTCCTAAAGGTATTCCTCAATTATGGGAGATGGATAGAGAGATTGCAAGGCAGAGTAAGCTCAATAGAGAGTTGGAACAGTGTAATAGTCAGTTAAGGGCTGAGGTTGTAGATCTTAAAAATGGGCGTGATGCTCTGGAAGAGCGCGCTAGAAGTGAGTTAGGTATGGTAATGCAAAATGAGATCTTTTTCGATACTATCAATGAAGATAGTATCTCTCGTTCTAGCGGCATTAATAGTAGGTGTGTGGAGACGAGCAGATGATTTGGGGAGTTATTCCTGCAGCTGGAGTTGGTAGTAGAATGAAGTCTAACTGCCCAAAACAGTACCTTACTCTTAAGAGCTCTAAATCTTTAGAGTCTACAGTTATAGAGACGAGTGTCCAGAGTATATTTGGTAAAGTTTCTGGAGTTGTAGTTGCTGTATCAGAGCAAGATAGTTACTGGGCTAAGTTAGAGTGGAGAGGAGTTAGTGATGAGCAGCGTACCAGACTGCATAGTGTACACGGTGGCGCGGAGCGGGCTGACTCGGTATTAAACGCGTTAATTTATCTACTTGATACCTCTAAGTTAGGAGCTGAGAATGACTGGGTTTTGGTTCATGATGCGGCTCGTCCTTGTCTAACTGCAAAAGATTTAAACAGCTTAATTAAACAACTTGAAGGGAGTGCGGTTGGAGGTATATTGGCTGCACCGCTAAATGATACGATAAAGCGTACTGCCCCAAGTATGAGTGGTGTAGAAAGTGGTATGAGTGAAATTATTGAGACCGTTGAGCGTAGTGGGCTCTGGAGAGCTTTGACCCCACAGATGTTCCGTCTTGGAATGTTACGCAGAGCTCTAGAGAAGTGCAAGGCGGAAGGTGTCGTAGTGACCGATGATGCTCAGGCTATTGAGAAGTTAGGATATTCACCAATAGTGGTCGAGGGGAGCGCAACTAACATTAAAATAACTAACCCTGGAGATATTTCAGTGGCAGAAAATATAGTTCAAGCGCAGAGAGTTTAGATAGATAATTTAAAGGTTGAACCCAAGAGATAAATAGGGAGGTAAGTAGTGGGAATACGCATAGGACACGGTTTTGATGTGCACGCCTTTGAAGAGGGGGATCATATTATTTTGGGTGGAGTGAAGATTCCCCATAATAAAAAATTTAGAGCTCACTCCGATGGAGATGTATTAATTCATGCGCTCTGCGACTCTCTGCTGGGAGCTCTTGCTCTGGGAGATATTGGCACCCACTTTCCTGATAGTGATGAAGCATATAAAGATAGAGATAGCTCTCAATTTCTACTTGAAGTCTACTCGTTAATTCAGCATAAAATGTATCAAATAGAGAATATTGACTTAACTATAATTGCCCAAAAACCGAAGATGGCTCACTATATTACTCCAATGCGCGAAAAACTTACTTATCTATTAAAGCTAAAATTAGACCAAGTAAGTGTGAAAGCAACGACTACAGAGCGGTTAGGTTTTATCGGGGAGGAGAAGGGGATCGCAGTACATGCTGTAACTCTACTTCAGAGTGTTGAAGATGAGTGAAGTGCTCTCATTCGCTCATGGTGGCCCAGTAGCTAAGGCGGAAATTAAAAGTTGTCCAGAAGATTTTAGAGTTACTGAGGATCTAGGCTTTTCACCAACTGGCGAAGGGCAACATCAGATGGTGAGGATCGAAAAGAGAGAGATGAATAGTGATCAAGTAGCAACTAAGATCGCAAAATTTATGGGGCTTAAACGCAGAGATGTGGGAGTGGCTGGTCTTAAAGATAGAGCTGCAATTACTCAGCAGTGGTTCTCTGTTGACTTAATGGGAAAAGCTCCGCCAGACTGGAGTGAGCTAGAGTGTGAAACAGAGTATGGTGGTTATCTAAAGGTAGTTAAAGCTGAGTTGCATAATAGAAAGATTCGCACTGGTGCGTTAAGAGGTAACTGGTTTAAACTGATCCTACGAAATATAGAGTATAGCAGTGACTTAAATGGTTCGGTGGAAAAATTAGAGCAGAGATTGGAACAAATTAAGAGAGAGGGAGTCCCAAACTATTTTGGTGAACAGCGTTTTGGGAGAGGCGGTAGTAATGTGGCTAAAGCTCTGCAGATGTTTGATAAAAAATATAAACCACGGGGTCGGCATGAGCGAGGGTTGCTGTTATCTTCAGTTCGTTCGGAAATATTTAACCATATCCTATCGCATAGAGTTGCTTCTGAAACCTGGAATAGAGCTTTAGTTGGAGAGGTCTACTCTTTAGATAAAAGCAAAGCATATTTTCATCAAGAGGAGATCGATAGTGAAGTTGAGCGTAGGTTACGGGAGCACGATATTCATCCATCTGCGCCACTCTGGGGGGATGGTGAGTTAGAGAGCAGTGCTGCGGCTAGAGAGCTAGAAGAGTCGGTAGTGCAAGGGATTGAAAGGTTTGCGGATATGCAGCATGGTTTAGCTGGTGCAAGAATGGAGCACGGAAGACGCTCTCTACGCCTTATTCCAGAAGATATGAGTTGGCGTATGCTTGATGGAGTAGATTCAGCAAGCAATCTAGAGCTCTCGTTTTGGTTACCCGCAGGGGCGTATGCTACTGTAGTTTTGCGGGAGTTAATTGCCTAACACTCTACTCCACCAGCGTTTGCGATTATTTGGTAATATCTGAACCGGCTCTAAATCTTCTGGTGGATCTAAAGAGAGTACCCATCCAGGTAGAGGAGGGGTCTCGCTGGAGCCACATGAAATCCCAAGATTGTTAGGATCATATATCTTAACTATACTAGGGAACTTGCTGTTGTCACTATAGACAATTCCACAGATACGACTATCATGTTCTCGGCGCAGTAACTTATCAATCTCCTCTATGAAACTGATAAATATTTTAGATGTGGTTGGCTCAGTTGGTGGCAGTTTTCCAACAGTGTATATATACCAAGACTCTTCGCTTCTACTAAGTAGTCTCCAAAATTCTGTAAGATCATCCCACTGTAAAAGGCTGTTAAATGAACCATTAAACTTCTCTAGGTAGGTATTTTGTTTATTGTTGGTAAATTGTTGAGTGGGATTATTCATAAATTACCTGGTTTTCCAGTTCTCTAAAGCCCAACTCCAAAGCGTGTCTAAAGAGTGATCTCTGAGTTTGCTGGGTGGGTTAGCTCCTAAAAACTGAAGAGCCAGAAATATATTATCTAGAGGAGAGTTGTTGTTAAGTGGCTTGGCTCCATACTGCTTGCTAAGTTTAACACCATCACTATTGGTTGCTGTCGGAATGTGTCCATATTGCGGGGTGTTGTAACCAAGAAGTTGTTGGAGGTGAATATGTATGGGGGTTGAATCGAGCAGATCAGAGCCTCTAATTACTTGAGTTATACCTTGTAAAAAATCATCAACTACAACAGCCAGGTGGTAGCTAAATATGCCATCTGCACGCTGTAAAATAGAGTCCCCAATATCGCTCTCCATATTCCAAGATAGATCTCCAAGCCAGAGATCACTCATATTTATCTCTTCTGATTTAGTTTTAATACGAAGCGCATAGTTACGCTGATTTGTTGAGATGTGGTTAATTGGCAGAGTAAGATTACGACATAGCTTAGGGTAGGGATATACCCCTTTTAGCTGCTTGCGGCTACATTCACATCCATATATAAGGTTGGATCTTTTTAGATTTTCCATCACCTCTTGATAGTGGTGGATACGCTTACTTTGATAGCTAACTTCACCATCCCAATAGAGATGGTGAGACTCTAAGCTCTGCAGTATGGCACTGCTAGCACCCTCTACTATTCGTGGTGGATCTATATCTTCAACTCTTACCAACCACTCTCCATCAGTTTTTTTTATCTCTAGATAGCTTGCTACTGCAGCAACTAGTGATCCAAAATGGAGGTCTCCGCTAGGAGAGGGAGCAAAACGCCCCTTTAACTGCTTTTTCACTCTCCCATCCAAGCCAAGCGATCGAATAAAATTAAGTAGTCTTCTCTTTGATCTCTTGTAACTCTTTACAGTCGATACAGAGGTTGGCAGTAGGGCGAGCTTCAAGGCGTTGAATTCCAATCTCTATGCCGCAAGATTCACAATATCCATACTCATCCGAATCTAGTTCATGCAGAGTTTTATCAATTTTACGAATAAGTTTGCGTTCACGATCACGAGTTCTCAGCTCAAGTGAAAACTCCTCCTCTAAGGTTGCTCGATCATTTGGGTCAGCAAGGTGGATGGTCTCATCTTGCATGTGGTGAACTGTGCGGTCAACTTCCGCCATTAAATCGTGCTTCCAAAATAGTAGGATATTTTTGAAGTGGGCTTTCTGTTCAGTATTCATATAGATTTCACCACGCTTATTCTTATATGGCTTAATATTTCCTGGCAGATGCTGAATTGATTTTCTTCTAGATGCTACTTTAGATCTTCCTTTTAACTGACTGTTATTCGTCAGTTTTTTTATCGAACCACTTACTGGTGACGCACTTTTTTTAGCCACTTTTTTCTTGACCACCTTATTCTTTACAACTTTCTTCTTAACAGCGCTCTTTTTAGCTACCTTTTTCTTTACAACTTTTTTCTTAACAGCGCTCTTTTTAGCCACCTTTTTCTTTACAACTTTTTTCTTAACAGCGCTCTTTTTAGCCACCTTTTTCTTTACGACTTTTTTCTTAACAGCGCTCTTTTTAGCCACCTTTTTCTTTACGACTTTTTTCTTAACAGCACTCTTTTTAGCCACCTTTTTCTTTACGACTTTTTTCTTAACAGCACTCTTTTTAGCCACCTTTTTCTTTACGACTTTTTTCTTAACAGCGCTCTTTTTAGCCACCTTTTTCTTTACGACTTTTTTCTTAACAGCGCTCTTTTTAGCCACCTTTTTCTTTACAACTTTTTTCTTAACAACACTCTTTTTGGCTACTTTTTTCTTAACAACTTTTTTCTTAGCGATACTTTTTTTCACTGACTTTTTCTTAGATGGACTTTTTTTAACTACTTTCTTTTTTACTGCTACCGTTTTATTTGTCGCTATCTTCTTCTTTTTAACTGTCTTTTTCTTTACGGTAGCCATCATATATCCTCTTCAATTTTATAAGTAAGCAATTCTAAAACTATCAATACATCACTAATAGTCACTAATAACTGTGTATTATTAACAGATTATTAAGAGATTTGCAATTTATATCGTAAGAGATTATAAGGGTTCATGTTATAATCAGCCCTCTATTTAGCTACAGCTGTAGTTAAATAGGGGCTTGTAGTTTAATAAATTATTGAGAAACTAATTAAGAGATATAAATATGAGAGCACTTATTTTTGATGTGGATGGAACTTTAGCTGACACAGAGCGGGACGGACATCGTGTCGCTTTTAACCTCGCATTTAATGAAGCTGGATTAGAGTGGAATTGGAGTGAGGAGCTCTACGGTGAGCTACTCTCAGTTACAGGTGGTAAGGAGAGAATTCTCCACTTTATTGATAGTAAAAAACCATCAATTCCTAAAGTTGGAGATATGAAAGAGTGGATAGCTGAGCTACATGCGGCTAAAACTCGTCACTTTGTTAAGCTATTAGAGGACGGTAAAATCCCACTCCGTAGTGGCGTGCGTCGTCTGTTAACTGAGGCTCATAATGCTAAAGTTACCCTCGCAATTGCAACAACTACAACTCCACAGAATGTATCCGCTCTGTTAGAGTATGCGCTCTTTCCTGGAGCTGCGGCTTGGTTTAAAGTTATTGGGGCTGGAGATATTATCCCAAACAAGAAACCGGCTCCCGATATATACAATTATGTACTAGATGAGTTAGGGTTAGATGCTGCGGACTGTATAGCTTTTGAAGACTCTCGCAATGGAATTCTATCTTCTCAAGCAGCTGGTTTAAAGACTGTAATTACTGTGAATGGCTATACAGATAAAGATGACTTTAGTGGGGCAGCTTTAGTATTGGATGGTTTAGGTGAACCAGATAGTGAGTGTAAAGTCATTGCAGGAGATGATGCTGATGGTGGTGGTTATCTAAATCTAGAATGGATATCGAAGCTGTAAAATGACACTAGAGCAATTTCGACAGATTGAACTCTCTCCAACTCTACAGAAGAGTGGGGAGCTGGTTGGAGGAGCAGGAAGTCTGCTCTGGTTTTGGTGGGTATTACTAGAGAAAGATTTTTTACAGATAATACTTTCTGAACAGGCTGGAATGGTGGAGATGTTACTAGGCATACCGCTGCTATTGATTTTGCCAGCGATATACTACACAGCTGTTTTTATTCTATTGCGATTCTTAGTTTGGATTTTTTAGTCAGAATCTTTTAGCCTGAATTTATCACTCTCTTTTTCTTGCACTTAGTGTTGAGAAAATACCACCATTCTCCCTTACCCATTAAATTCCCCACTTTATTAGGGCGCAAACTCCAACACCTCACTGCCACAATTGTCCATGTCAAAAGAAGCTACATAGACCACGCCACAAATAGTGAGTTGGAGACAAAAGAGGAGTTTATCGAAGGCCTAACCCACGACAGCGACATCATACAGATACCCTACCTAAAAGCGAAAAGTAGAAGAAGAGATAGCTAGAAAAAATTCTTCTATTGAGACAGCAGTGACAGCCTTAGTCTCATCCGGAATAAGTATAGAAGAGGCTAAGAAGTTAATTGACTGAAATAGTAACGCCCACTCCTACCTCAACTGATAAAATTAAGGTAGCTTAACAACTGGAGATGACTCCCAGTTAACTGCCTTATGCTCTGCAATAACGGTGGTGTATACTCCACCACGCACATTAAATATAGCAGTTAAACGCATAAAACGAGGTTGAGTTACAGCAATTAAGTCAGAGAGAATATGGTTAGTAACAGCCTCATGAAATTCGCCTTTATCGCGGTATGACCAGACATATAGCTTGAATGATTTAAGCTCTACACATTGCTGATCTGGAATATACTCCAGCTCTAAAGTGGCAAAATCTGGCTGTCCAGTTTTAGGGCAGAGGCAGGTAAATTCAGGACTGTTTATGCGTATTGTGTAGTCGCGTTCTGGGGTTGGATTATCGAAGGTCTCTAATTCGGTGCTTGGGCTACTAGGCATAAATACTCTCTAAAATACTCTACAATTACTATGAAAAATTTAACACTACAAAGTGTTCTCAAGTGGTATTATACGCCATTTCATTAAGAAGATACATATTAAGAATATATAGACATTAGTAGATGCGATTAAAAACACTTAAACTTGCTGGTTTCAAATCATTTGTAGACCCAACCACAGTACCATTTCCCAGTAATCTAGTGGGAGTAATTGGTCCTAATGGTTGTGGTAAATCAAATATAATTGATGCGGTGCGCTGGGTTATGGGAGAGAGCTCTGCCAAGCAGCTGCGCGGTGACTCCATGTCTGATGTAATATTTAATGGCTCTAGCAGTAGAAAGCCTGTAGGGCACGCATCAGTAGAGCTAATTTTTGATAATGCCGATGGTAAATTACAGGGACAGTACTCAAGTTTTAGTGAGATCTCTGTTAAGCGCAAAGGATCACGAGATGGTAAATCTAGCTACTATCTGAATGGAACTAAGTGCCGTCGCCGTGACATTATGGATCTCTTTCTAGGTACAGGTCTAGGTCCACGCAGTTACGCAATTATTGAGCAAGGGATGATCTCTCGTTTTGTAGAGGCGAAACCAGATGATTTACGAGTACTAATTGAAGAAGCTGCAGGAATCTCCAAATATAAAGAGCGCCGCAGAGAGACTGAAACACGGATGCGCCATACCCGTGAGAATCTTGATCGCATTAATGATCTGCGGGAAGAGTTAGGAAAGCAGTTGCGTCGTCTAGAACGACAGTCTCAAACCGCAAAACGATATCGTAAACTAAAAGAGGAAGAGCGTCTTCTACAAGCAGAGCTCTTGGCACTGCGTTGGCGAGATTATGATGAGCAAGCCAGTAAACAAGATAAGATTGCACGCCAGGCAGAGTTAGCAGTCCAACAGAAGATAGCGAAGCAGCGAGGAGTTGAAGCTGATATTGAGAAGAGTCGTGAAAAGCACTCTGAATCAAATGATTCATTTAACAAAATACAAGGCAGATTTTATGAGGTGGGAGCAGAGATTGCCCGTACTGAACAGAACTTAAAAGGGATGAGAGAGAGACGGTCCCAGCTTGAGAGTGATCTACAGAAGGTTGAAGAGAGTTGGCATGAAGCTAATGCTATGATGAAATCAGACCAACAACGCATTATTGAGTTAGAGGAAAATCTAAAGAGAGATGAGCCTGAGTGGAAAAAGCTAACCGAGGAGGATGCTGTATTTAGTAGAGAGTGGGAGAGTGCGGAAAATGCTTGGCATGAGTGGCAGAGTGAGTTTGAAGAATTCAACCGTTCAGCCAACGACCCTACTAGAGATGCTGAGATATCTCGTTCACAGATTGAACAGTTAGAGCGCCAACAGCAGAGTGGACGCAATCAACAGCAGAGACTGCACGATGAACAGAAACTTCTCCCCGTTGTAGATATAAACTCTCTTCTGGAAGAGAGCAAAACTCTTGAAAAGGGTGAGTTAGAGCTACAGCAGCAGAGAGATAATTTAAGAAATTTGAGAGGTTCAATAACTGCTCAACGAGAGGAGGTGCGCAAATTTTCTGAGCAACAGAATAGTGAGCGTAGCGAACTACAACGCCTGCGTGGTAAATTAACTTCATTGGAGGCGCTACAACAAGATGCTCTAGGAAGAGATAAAAGCGGTATTAAAAATTGGTTACAACAGAGTGGAATGGCAGATGCTCCCCGTTTAGCGGAATTATTAACAGTAGAGCCGGGCTGGGAGCAAGCACTAGAGACTGTTCTTGGGGATTATTTAGAGGCAGTGAGCGTTAATAGTGATAGTGAGTTGCTGCAGAGCTCATCTAAGCTTAAAAAAGGAATGGTAAGCTTTATCCAAGGTAGTGCGCAGAGCGCAGATAGTTCCGCATCTTCATTAGAGCAGATAACAGAGATAGAGCTGACTGGAGCAACTCCGTTGACCTCACTATTGAGTGAGGATTCAGTAATTAAAATGGGCAGTGGTGTTGACGAATTGTTACAGGGAGTTTATGGAGTTGAGAATTTAGAACTAGCGCTTGAGCTGCGTTCTCAGCTTAGAGCAGGTGCATCTCTAGTTACTAAAAATGGAGGGGTATGGATTGGACATAACTGGTCACAAATAGTACGGGAAGATGATCGCGCAGAAGGTGTACTCCAAAGAGAGCAATCTATTCGAGATCTTAAGCAGCGCCAGCAAGAGTTAGAGGCAGCTTTAGAGGTTTTAGCTGCTAAGATAAATTTAGCTAATAACTCACAGAAAGAGCAAGAGCAGAAGTTAGAGCAGGAGCAGCGAGAGCTTGAGCAGCGTGCATCTAAGATTGGTACTGCAAAGGCGCAGTTGAGTGGAAAGCAGGCTCGTCAAGAGCAAGCTGACCAGAGAAGAGGGAGTATCGCTGTAGAGTTGCATAGAATAAATAGTGATGAGAAGGAGGCTGAAGAGAGTATCCATATTCTTAGGGCTAAATTAGAGGTTGCTTTGGAAGCTATGCAAGAGAGTGAATCTAAACGAGATAAGATGGATTCTCATAAGATAGTGTTGCGTGAAAATATGGATAGAGCACGAGATAGTGCTCGAGAGAAGAGGGATCAACTTCATAAGATTACGGTAGAGATTGAATCGTCTAGAACTCGTTTAGAGTCAACTCGTAATGGGTTGGTGCGTATGGAGGAGCAACTAGCCTCTAGTGAAAAGAGGAAAATTGAGATCAGTGCTGATAGGGAGAATATTAAGGAGCCGATCACAGCGCTAAAGCAAGAGCTTGAGGGGGAGCTTGCTAAACAGTTGCTAGTAGAGAATGAGCTTATGGATGCTCGTCGTCAGCTTGAAGAGATAGAGCATAAACTTAGGGAGATGGATGGGGAGAGAATAGGAATAGAGCGTGAAGTCCAAGATCTAAGGGTAGTGCATGAGAAGAGGGTGCTAGATAAACAAGAGATTCATGTGCGTCGTCAAACTTTGGATGAGCAGCTTCAAGAGAGCGGTTATGGACGAGATACACTATTAAGGACATTAGATGCTGATATAACCGAGGAACGAGGTCGTGCCACAGTGGGGAGGTGGCAGCAACTGGTTAGTGATATAGAGCAGAAGATAACAAGACTCGGTCCTATTAATTTAGCTGCAATTGAAGAGTACCAGAGTGAATCAGAGAGAAAAACATATCTTGATGAACAGAATGATGATCTGTTAGAGGCTCTAAAAATCTTAGAAGATGCTATAGCTAAAATTGATCGTGAGACCAGAAGCCGATTTAAAGATACATTTGAGAAGATTAACGATGGGCTAAAAGCAAACTTCCCCAAACTATTTGGTGGTGGACGAGCACATCTAGAGATGACGGGTGATGATCTATTAGATACCGGAGTCACTATAATGGCCCAACCTCCTGGCAAGAGAAATAGTACAATTCATCTTCTCTCTGGTGGTGAGAAGGCGCTTACCGCCGTAGCACTCGTATTCTCTATATTTGAATTGAATCCAGCCCCATTCTGCATGCTGGACGAGGTCGACGCGCCACTAGATGAGGCAAATGTAGGGCGCTTCTGTAATATGGTTAAGTTGATGTCAGATAGAGTTCAATTTATCTTCATCACCCATAATAAAGCAACTATGGAGATATCGGATCAACTCTCTGGTGTAACTATGCATGAACCTGGAGTGTCTCGTATGGTATCAGTTGATATAGAAGAGGCTCAGGCGATGGTGCGGAGTTAAGGTATGGCTTTTATATCTACTATTAGAGAAAAACTTGAAAGAGTTTTAATCCCAAAAAAAACAACTAAAAAAACTTGTAGCTCACTAGAGCGAAATGCCGGAGATTACTACCATGACCCTATCGACATTGATGAGTGGATTCTAGGGGATGAAGAAGAGCTACTCCACTCTCCGCGTAGTGGTGGTGGAGAGTTAGATTCAATGCAGGTTGAGGAGAGTTATATTGAGATAGATTCAGATGGTGATTCCGAGTTAAGTTCAGAACTTAAGTCAGATATCTCTGCCGATAAGTCTGAAGGAAAAACAGGTGATAATACTAATACAGTCTTAGCTGTAACTATTTCAGTTATGGCTGAAGAGGGGGACTGTTTTGAAGGTGCGGATTTAATAAGAGAGTTTACTGCCGCAGGACTTGAGCTTGGTAAAACAAAACTATACCATGCATACGCAGATAGCGAAGATGGCAAACAAGAGAGAACGCTACTCTTTACAGTAAGCAATATATTGATGCCAGGGATTTTTGAACAGAGTAGCATATTGGATCTAAAGACAACAGGAATTGCACTGTTTTTTCAGCTTCCTCGTGAACATTCAGGCAAGCTCTCTTTTGAGAGCATGTCTGAGATTGCATACCAGTTATCTCGAGGTCTTGGAGGGGTGGTTTGTGATGGTGCGCGTCGAGAGCTCAAACCTTATGCACTTCAGCGTCTGCGTGACCAAGTTTATGAGTTTGAATACAATCAAGAGCTAGAGCGCCGCCGTGCTGAAATCTCAGACTAAAAAGAGTGGTGATAGAGTGCGAGCCTCTGAACTAAGAGAGAAACTCAACCATCATAACTATAGGTACTACACTTTAGATGCTCCAGAAATATTAGACTCTGAGTACGATCTACTGTTTAGAGAGCTTCAGCAATTAGAGTTGGAGTTCCCGGAGTTGAAAACTATAGACTCACCAACTCAGCGGATTGGTGGTGATATTTTGAAACAGTTTGAATCTGCAACTCATAAACTGCCAATGGCTTCATTAGATAATGCATTTTCTCAAGATGAGATGGAGCAGTTTGATAAGCGTATAGTTGATATGGTGATGCATAAGGTAAGCGACACCAATAAAATTCCAATTGAATATGTGGTGGAACCAAAACTAGATGGGTTGGCATTAACTGTCCTATATGTAGATGGAGTATTAAAACGAGGAGCGACCAGAGGTGATGGATTAAGTGGAGAAGATGTAACAATAAATATTCGTACTATCCCATCTATACCTCTACGCTTGCAAGGAGATAACATTCCTCATAGTTTGGAGGTTAGAGGAGAGGTCTTCATCTCAAAAAAAGATTTTGAAAAGTTGAATAATAGTCAGCAGCTGAAGGGGGAGAAGATGTTCGCTAACCCTAGAAATGCAGCAGCTGGTAGTCTGCGTCAACTTGATTCAACTATCACCGCAACTCGCCCCCTCTCTTTTATAAGTTATGGAGTTGGAGTTCTGGAGAGTGAAGATGATACACAGATCTATAATACATACTCACAACTAATTGCTCAACTGAGTATATGGGGCATTCCTATCTCTACTGAGAGTAGAGTTGTAGAGGGTGTCAGTGAGATTATAAATGTATTTGATGATCTTGCAGAACGGAGAGAAGCTCTACCTTATGAAATTGATGGAGTGGTCTACAAAGTAAACGACTTCTTGTTTCAACAAAAATTAGGATCAACTTCACGCGCTCCTCGCTGGGCAATTGCATGGAAGTTTCCTGCAGAAGAAGTTACTACGAATCTTCTTGCTATCGATATTCAGGTTGGACGCACCGGAGCACTAACCCCTGTTGCAAGATTGGAGCCTGTAGAGGTGGGTGGAGTGACCGTCTCCAATGCTACCCTGCATAATGAGGATGAAGTTAAGCGTAAAGATCTCAGAGCAGGAGATAGAGTTGTGGTGCGAAGAGCAGGGGATGTTATTCCTGAAGTAGTGCGTAGAATTGGGGTTGAGCTAAATAGAGAAGATAGTTGGCAGATGCCCAAGGTATGTCCAGTCTGCGGCTCAAAAGTTATTCGTGAAGAGGAGAAAACTGTGGCTCGCTGTAGTGGAGGACTCTACTGTGCAGCACAACGAAGTGAAGCGATATGGCACTTCTGCTCAAGGAGAGGGCTTGATATAGATGGAGTGGGAGGTAAATTGATTGAACAACTAGTGGAACGAGAGTTGATAAAAACTCCTGCTGATCTGTTTACACTTACTTTAGAACAGTTAACTACTTTAGATAGAGTTGGAGTTAAGTCAGCACAAAATAGTTTAGATGCTATTGAGAGCTCTAAGCAGACCACCCTTTCTCGTTTTATCTATGCATTAGGTATTCCAGAGGTTGGGGAGGCTACAGCAAGATCAATGGCGCACCATTTTGGAGAACTGAACCTCATCATCTCTGCAAAGCAAGATCAGCTTCAAGAGGTAGCTGATGTTGGCAAGGTTGTGGCTAATAATATTATTACATTCTTTGAGCAGGCTCATAATATTGAGGTTATAGATATAATATTAGCTGCAGGAGTTAAATGGGAGTATGAATCTGTATCTGCATCACAAGTAAGTAATGCAACACTAACAGGTAGAACTTATGTGATTACAGGAAGTTTAAGTAAGATAAAAAGAGCTGAAGCTAAAGAGCGTCTTCAAAAACTCGGAGCTAAAGTTACAGGGAGTGTCTCCAAGAGCAGTACGGCGCTTATCTGTGGTTTGAAGCCAGGATCTAAGTACGACAGAGCTAAAAAAATTGGGGTTCCTATTATGAACGAAGATGAGTTACTTGAGCTACTTGCTAAAACTTAAATATAAACATAACCCAAATCTAAGATAAGAAAGCTTAATGAAGAGGTTAATGTAACAACGCATAGTTAAAAAAGATATTAAAAAAAGATCGACATCCTATAAGATATTATTTAAAATTGAGTAGTCAATTATTCAATAAGATGTTTCAATAAATTATTGGGAATTTATGAATAGAGTGTAGAATTAAAAAGGAGTATGTTATGAAGAGAAGGTTATTTATGAAAGGGACTATAGCTGGGGGAACTATTGGCGTAGCCCTTAGTGCTGGCCTGTTAACTCCTCGTGTAGTGTTAGCTGCATGGCCTAAGGCAGTAATGGAGTCTAAAAATATGATGAATACTGGAGTCTCTACTAGTTCAATAAAACTTGATATGCCAGAGATTGCCGAGAATGGTGCTGTAGTTCCTATTACTATTGATGCGTCAGGTGTTGAGGGTAAAGTTGAGAGTATTAGTGTTTTAGCAGCTGCTAACGGTACTCCATTAGCAGCAACTTACAACTTTAAACAAAAAGCTCTAGCCTTCGTATCTACTCGCTTAAAAATGAGTAAGACTGGTGATGTTTATGGAGTGGTTAAAACAGCAACTGGAACATTCTATACGAAAGCACAAATTAAAGTGACTATCGGTGGTTGTGGCGGTTAATATATTAAGTTATAGGAGATATTATAGTGGCTAAAAGAGCAGTAAAACTAAGAGCAAAAGAGAGGGATGGAGTTATCGATATCAAATGTCTGTTAAGTCATCCAATGGAGACTGGGCTAAGAAAGGATAAAAAAAGTGGAAAGATTATCCCTAAACATTTTATTCAAAATGTTATAGCAGAAGTGAATGGCGAACTCTTTATGCAGGCGGATATTAACTCTACTATCTCTAAAAACCCTTATCTGCGTATTAAGGTAGAGGGTAGTAAGGGAGATAAAGTAACCGTAACTTGGACTGACAACATGGGAGTTAGCGGTAGCAGTACCGAGCCTTCAAAGTAAGCGCTAGTTACTTAGTTAGAGAGGCAAATAGAGTCGGCAACTTTTCAGGCAACTTCTCTACATTATCAATAACTACAAACTTCTGCCCAAATATATCTCGCACATACTCATCCGCATTTGGATCCAATGAGATACAGAATGGATAGATTCCCTTCTCATCCAGCTCCTGGATAGCTTTACGGCTATCTTGAATGAGCAGAGCTTCATCCTCGACATCGACATCTGAAGGTTCACCATCGGTTAAGATTAGCATCAATTTTTTGTCTGCTTTCTGCCCCTCTAGATAGTGAGATGCATGACGAATTGCTGCCCCCATTCTGGTGGAGTAGCCAGCCTCAATTTTAGCAAGACGAGATTTTACTTCATCGCCCCAATGTTCACCATAACCCTTAATATGGTGGTAGCGCACATCATGGCGAGTATTGGAGTGAAATCCAGCAATCGCAAAAGAGTCACCGAGCTGCTCAATGGTCCAAGAGAGGAGGGCGGTTGCCTCCTGGCAGAGCTCAAGCAGAGTCTGCTCAGACCCATTTGGAATCTGGTTAAGCGATTCGGAAAGGTCAATTAAGAGCATTACGGCAATATCGCGTCCATCATTACGGTGATCCATATTGATGCGTGGATCTGGATTAGCCCCACTTTTAAAATCAATAAGGGAGCGTATAGCGATATCAAGATCTAGTTCCGACCCATCCTCTTGGTAACGGATACGTACATAATTTTGTGGTTTAAGAAGTTCTAGCATCTGCTTCATTCGCTTAACTAGTCCGCTATGTTTCTCAAGCAGTTGATCAATATCCTTCGCCTCACCAGCAGGATGTTTTGCCTCATAAAGTGTTACCCAGTCTGGACGATAGGTGTTACTACTGTAGTCCCACTCATTATAGTGGCGGGGAGGAAGCCCCTCTGACTCCTTCTCATCAATAGAAGCATCGCGTTTAGTCTCAAACATCTCCTCCTCATCTCCCTCCTCGATAAACTTCCACATATGACGGCTATCGTCTCGGTAGTCGATGACCGTATCTTCAAAACGCATATTGGCACTCTGATCGCTCTGGAGCCTAGTTTTTGCGACAAAGAGTGAACCAAGTGATGCGATCTCTTGAGTAGAACTCTCACCCTGCTCCATAATATCCATGAACTTATCTCTATACTCCTGATAGATTGGATTTTTGTATCCATGTTCAGGGTCTAATAGCGCTCGGGAGAGCATGGTGGTACGATGCCTAATACAAGACTCCTCTTCAGGAGAGCAGCTCTCTTCAATTGGAGTTGGGTGGAGAGCCCTAAATATCTTACGCATACCTGGGTAACGCTGCATTAGCAGATACTCTACTCGTGAATCTTCAATCATCTCAATAGTGAGGCGCTGAAAAGGGCTGAAGTTATCTGCAACAATCGGTTTCGACCACTGACGGTGGGCAGCCATATGTCCCATCACCGCACGGTAACGGTCGAGACCAGTTACGCCATCTCGACCTTTATAGACATCAGGGATACGCATTCCATCGACAGTAAAGTATGGTACCGGAGAACGCAGTAGATCATATCCAGGAGAGTAGGGGACAAGGTGAACTCCCTCTTCCCACATCGAGCGCATAAAGAGATCCAGTTTTTTCTCATTATCAACAAAGAGGGTGCCATCTTGCTCCTTCTGCAGCATCGCTTTACTATCTGCAGTATCAAGATTAAAGTAGTCTCGTTGCCGATCAGGGTGATTATTGTAGTGTTTAATTCCATAATCTACCCATTTACGCAGCCCCTCGATCGAAACTTGATGGAGTAGAAATGGAGACTGTTGCAAAAACTCTGGCAATCCTGGACTTGGAATAGTGCTGTGAAAACCGTGGATGGAGCCGGTAGTCTTCTCTGCAAGGTGGTGGATAAGATCAAAGTAACAATCTAGCTGCTTTTCAGTTGGGAGTCTCTTAGAGGCTTCTGAGAGAGTATTTAGAAAGGGGATGATAGCCGCTCCATTTGGAGTGCGTGAAAGATCCCACACCATAGTGAAGCTCTTCTCAATAATAGATTCTCCAGAGCGAGAGACTATATCTGGCATCTCTTCCAGAAAGGTGAGAACTGGGCTTACGCCACGCCCAATCATACAGATAGTGGAAGCACCTTTTAGATATGCCTCAACCGCTTCCGTAGAGAACTGGCTCAGCGCAGCGCTGAGATAGTCATCAAAATGGTCGTCAATTTCACTGAATCCACACTTAAGTTTTTCTCGATAAGTGGCTTTCTCATCTTCCGTCAGCTGAATTTTTGCACTTTTTTCCTGTTTGATATACATCCAATTTTTTACCCAAAAATGGCGTCAACTGCATGATCTAAGGTCTCTCTAATATCAGCGTCATCAGTAATAGGTCTGACTAGAGCCATACGACAGGCAGCTTTTGCTTCAATTCCATTATCCATTAAGTTGGCAGCGTAAGCGAGCAATCTAGTTGATATTCCCTCATCCAACCCATGCCCTTTAAGATTACGCGCACTCTCTGCAATCTGGACTAATTTTTCAGCAGTCTCTTGATCTATTCCAGTCTCTTTTTGGACGATTTTGCTCTCTAAAGCAGCGGAAGGGTAGTCAAAATCTAAACCAGTAAAACGCTGCTTAGTAGACTGCTTAAGGTCCTTCATCAAACTTTGATAACCTGGATTGTAGGAGATCACCATCTGAAAATCTGGATGAGCATCAATTAACTCCCCTTTTTTATCTAAAGGTAGAGTGCGACGGTGGTCGGTTAGAGGGTGAATCACTACCGTGGTGTCTTGACGAGCCTCAACAATCTCATCAAGATAACAGATCGCCCCGATGCGTGCAGCTACAGTTAGAGGACCATCCAACCAACGAGTTCCATTAGCATCGAGTAGATAACGACCAACTAGATCTGACGCAGTCATATCTTCATTACAAGCAACAGTGATAAGAGGTCTCTTCAGTTTCCATGCCATATACTCAATAAAGCGGGATTTCCCACAACCTGTAGGGCCTTTCACCATTACTGGAAGGCGGGCTGCATAGGCGGCTTCATATAGTGCGACCTCATCACCTTGAGACTCATAATATGGCTCTGTGTTGATTTCATACTGCTTGCTATCTATCTCTGACATAATGATTACCTTTATATTTAATAATGCGTTACAGGTTATATTTAAAGTTGTTTATCGAAAAATATTAACGGTTAAATACTAATAATTTAGCACTTAACGGTTAAGACTTAAATTAAAAAAGCCCACTCCAACGAAATAAATGTAGATCGCTGAAGTGGGCTTCTTAATGAAATAACGATTCAGATTGCCTCTAAAATTCATCAGGTCAAGGTGCAAAATGTGAGTTTACTAGTGTAAATGAGCATTTTGCAACGCAGAGATGGTGAATTTTATGGGTGAGCTGAATTGTTATTTATGAACGCCTAGTTTATCTCTCCATCCTGGGAAGATAGAGTCAGCATCATGTGGGAATGACTCAAATGCGCGTGCGAACTCTTTGTGATCTTTCGCAAACTCAATTGGATCAGCTCCCTGTTTCCAGCACTCGTAAGATTGACGTAGTGACGTTGCACCATCAGCAGGGCTATCAATATGACCATAAGAGCCACCACCAGAGGTGTTGATGATATTACCGTGACCGAGGTTTTCGAAGAATCCTGGTAGACGCAGTGCATTCATACCACCAGAGATGATTGGGGTAGTTGGCTTCATACCATGCCACTCTTGGTGATAGAAAGGACCATCAACGCTATCACGCTCAATCATATAGGCGATGATTCTGTCATCTTTACCGCCTTCCATCTTGCCATATCCCATTGTACCAACATGGATACCTGACGCGCCCATTAGACGAGACATTTTAGCAAGAATAAACGCTGTATAGCCTCGTTTAGAAGATGGAGAAGTCACTGCACCGTGACCCGCACGATGATAATGGAGATACTGACTTGGATACTGACGACGCGCAGTAGTAACCATTCCTGGTCCACCTACATAACCGTCAACCAAGAATGCGACGCGAGGTGCATTTTCACCGAATGTCTCAAGTACATAATCTGCACGAGCACACATCTCATGGTAATCATCAGCTGTGATGTTAGCAGAGAAGAGTTTTGCTTCACCTGTCTCATCTTGTGCGCGATTCATAGCGTCACGAACGAGTGGAAGAACCTTTTTCATTGGACAGAATACTTGGTTACCCTGGGGCTCATCATTCTTAATGAAATCACCACCCAACCAGAACTGGTAGGCCGCTTCAGCAAATGGCTCAGGACGGAGACCTAGTTTAGGCTTGATGATTGTTCCTGCGATATAACCGCCGTTATCGTGGTCACGACCAAGCATAGTCCAGAGATCATTAATTGATTTAGCTGGACCATCAAAGAGCTCAAGCATCTTAGGTGGCACATAGAAATCCTGCATCTGCAGATCAGCACAGTCTCCCATTCCCTGATTATTACCAATCGCTAGCGTGAGGAAAGAGACGATCATAGTGCGACCATCAATAACATTACGATCAAAAAGGTCGATAGGGTAAGCTACCTTCATAATCCCTTCAGCTTCATCAATGAAATATACTAAAGCATCAACTCCTTTAGTAAAGTCATCTGTAGTACTCACTTCAACATTAGTACCAGTAGAAGATTCTGCTGCAATGTGTGCAGCAACTTCTAGATAACCGTAGCCAGCAGCAGGGTGCATAGTGTAGGCAACCAAAATATGTTTGCCCTCGTTTAATAGCGTATCTTCGTCTAGATTCAGGTCTGCATATCTTGCGGATTGATCCATTCTATAAACTCCAAGTTTGTTATAAAAAAATATAAAAATATACGATGGAAAGGGGTGTTCCCCAAACCAGTGAGATGAACAATAGAGGTATTTAACTATAATTAACAGTAAATCTTTTTAACCATTATCATAAGTAATATGTTATGGTTAAAATAGATGATGAAATTTAATGATAGGAGATAGGAGTGGCAATAAATATAACATTTAGACAGTTGAGAGTTTTTGAGGCTGTTGCTAATAATAGCAACTTTACCCGTGCGGCAGAAGAGCTCTACCTAACTCAACCAGCAGTCTCTATGCAGATACGGCAGTTAGAGGGTAATTTAGGGATAGCTCTATTCGACCATCTTGGAAAAAAAATATTTCTCACTGATGCAGGAAAGGAGTTCTATAAAAGTAGTCGTAATATTACTCAGCAGCTAGAGAGTGTAGAGGAGTATCTAGAGGAGCTCAAGGGGGTACGCCAAGGACATCTAAAAATTGTTGTGGCGACTACAGCAAATTCGTTTGCGACAAATTTGCTTGCAACTTTTATTCAGCGTCACCCCGAGATAACCATATCCCTAGATGTTACTAATCGCCAACGCCTCATAGAAACCTTGGAATCCAATGAGTCAGATTTGGTGATCATGGGGCAACCTCCAGAGAAGTTAGATCTGGTGGCAGATCCATTTATGGATAATCCATTAGTAATGATTGTGGGTAGAGGACACCCACTCTACAGAAAGCGGGCAAAGAGCACTTTTACTCCATCTGAAGTTGAACAGTATAAATTTGTAGTGCGTGAAAAGGGGTCAGGCACTCGCACTGCAATGGAGCGTTTTTTTAGAGAGCGCGAACTTAATTTAGAGACTAGTATGGAGTTTGGCAGTAACGAAGCGATAAAACAGGCAGTGCAAGCAGGGTTGGGGTTAGCTATAGTATCCATTCATACAATCAAGCTAGAGCTTCAAGCAAAAGTAGTGCGCATCTTAGATGTAGAGGATCTTCCTATTAAGCGCAAATGGCATTTGGTCTACAGAAAAGGAAAGAGACTCTCTCCAGTAGCCCAGGCATTTCGGAAGTTTATACTGGAGGAGGGCAGGGAGAGTAGTGTATAATACTTGACAATAATAGTAAGGAATAAAGAAATATGGAAACAATTTTTTTTGAAGATAGATCACGACAGCAGCTGCTTGCTCATCTACTTGAACACTGGTGTAAGGAGTATGATGGTGGACAACGCAGACAGATGGAGCAAGTTCTGCTTAATAACTTACAAGGTTACCCTACGGATAGATTGCAAGCAGCAGTTGACGATATTAAGGAGGCAATAGATGGATAATAACTCTATAAGTGAAAATATAGTAACTAAAAATGGGGATGAGTTGATGGTTCCAAACCATCCTATCATCCCCTATATTGAGGGTGACGGAATTGGAGTAGACATTTGGAGTGCTGCGCAACAGGTTTTTGATGATGCGGTGTCTGCCTGTTATGGAACTGAACGCTCTATTGAGTGGCAAGAGGTGCTGGCTGGAGAGAAAGCGTTTAACCAGAGCGGGAGCTGGCTTCCAAAAGAGACTATGGCAGCTTTTCGAAAATATTTAATTGGGATTAAAGGTCCTTTGACTACACCTGTTGGCGAGGGGATGCGCTCATTAAATGTGACTCTACGGCAAGAGCTAGATCTATTTACCTGCTTGCGTCCAGTTCGCTACTTTAAAGGAGTGCCGACTCCAGTTAAGAATCCAGAAAAAGTTAATATGGTGGTATTTCGAGAGAATACAGAAGATATCTATGCAGGGATCGAATACCTCAACGGCACAACAGAGTGTGATAAATTAAAAAAATTCTTACTCGATGAGATGGGAGTTACAAATATCCGTTTTCCAGATAGCTCCTCATTTGGAATTAAACCAGTATCTAAAGAGGGTTCAGAACGCTTAATTAGAGAGGCAATTAGCTATGCAGTAAAACATAAACTCCCATCGGTAACTCTGGTTCATAAAGGTAATATAATGAAGTTTACTGAGGGTGCCTTTAAGCGTTGGGGGTATGAACTTGCAGAGCGCGAGTTTGCTGAAGAGATTTTTAGCTGGAGTGAATTCGATAGAATTAAAGAAAAATCTGGTGAAGAGTCCGCTAACGACGCACTCAGGATGGCAGAAGCGGCTGGAAAGGTTATCATTAAAGACTCAATCGCAGATGCTTTTCTACAGCAAATTCTACTACGCCCAGCTGAATATTCAGTAATAGCGACCTTAAATTTGAATGGCGACTATATATCTGACGCATTAGCCGCAAGTGTGGGTGGTATTGGAATAGCACCTGGTGCTAATATAAACCAGCAGACAGGACACGCGATTTTTGAGGCAACTCATGGAACTGCCCCTAAATATGCTGGACAGAACAGAGTCAACCCGGGATCAATTATTCTTTCAGGAGCGATGCTATTTGAGTATATTGGCTGGAAAGAGGTGAGTGATCTTATTCAACAGAGCCTAGAGATGGTGATTGCGAGTAAGAGAGTGACCTACGATTTTGAGAGATTGATGGATGGAGCAACCCTGTTAACCACTAGCGAATTTGCTGATGCGATGTCACACTATATATCAGTCGGTATTAAGGAGATTTAATTATGAGCACAGATAAGGATAGGGTAAACACAGTTACTATAACTGATAATCAGACTGGCAATTCGATTGAGCTAGATATAATTGAACCTACTCAAGGGGATCGGATTATAGACATTCAATCGCTTCACAATAAGCTCGGGCTCTTCACCTATGATCCCGGTTTTACAGTCACCGCAAGCTGCTGGAGTAAAATAACTTATCTAGATGGTGAGAAGGGGGAGCTTCAGTATCGAGGTTATCCAATTGAACAGTTAGTAGAGGAGAGCTCATTTATAGAAACAGCATTTTTGCTCCTCTGTGGGCATCTTCCATCACAAAGCGAGCTCGATGAGTTTTCAGTAGAGATAACCAAAGATAGTCTTCTGCAGGAGGAGATTAAACGCTTCTTCTCTGGCTTTCACTCCAACGCCCATCCTATGGCAATTATGGTTGGAGTAGTGGGAGCGCTCTCCGCTTTCTACCATAAGTATTTAGATATTCACGACCCTATAAATAGAAAAGATGCCGCAAAGCTTCTGATCGCCAAGATGCCTACTATTGCGGCTTGGAGTTACCGCTATGCGAATGGATTGCCGTTTGTCTATCCTCGACATGACTATACTTACGTGGAAAATTTTCTTCATATGATGTTCGACCTTCCGACGGATAAATATATAGTAGATCCACTTATCGCTCAAGCCTTAGAGGTTATTATGATCTCACATGCCGACCATGAACAGAATGCTTCCACCTCAACAGTTCGTTTAGCTAGTAGCTCTGAAGCTAACCCATTTGCCTCCGTTGCTGCTGGGATAGCATCACTCTGGGGTCCAGCTCATGGTGGAGCAAATGAGGCTGTTATTCGTATGTTGCAAGATATGATGAGCTCTGAAAAAAGTATAGAGAGTTATATAGAGCGAGCTAAAGACAAGAGTGATAGCTTTAGACTGATGGGTTTTGGGCATCGTATCTACAAAAACTACGATCCTCGTGCAAAAATAATTCGTAAACTTTGTCACCGTATTGGGAGTGAGAGTGAGAGTGCCCTCTCCGTAGAAAATAAAAAACTGTTAGATATGGCTCTCAAATTAGAGGGTATGGCACTAGCTGATGAGTACTTTATAAAGCGCAAACTCTACCCTAATGTGGACTTCTACTCCGGCATAATCATGCTTTCGATAGGTATTCCATTAAATATGTTTACCGTAATTTTTGCGATGGCACGCACTGTAGGGTGGGTATCGCAGTGGAATGAGATGATGGGAGATGATAGCTCTAAAATAAGCCGCCCTCGTCAATGTTACCTAGGTGCCACTAAACGCGATTATATTCCGATGGATGAACGCTGATCTACCATTAAGCAGATAATATTATAGAGAAAAAATAGATATTGAGGATAAAATAGAGTATGTTGCAAAAATATAGAGTAGAAGAGAAGAGAAGAGCTGCGGACGGACTCCCTCCAGAACCGTTAACTGCTGAAGAGGTAGAGAAAATAACTGCTTTATTGAACTCTACAACAGATATTGAACAGATAGATGAACTCCTATATCTGCTAGAAAATAGAGTTCCACCAGGAGTTGATGCTGCCGCAAAAGTTAAGGCCGAATATTTAGCATCTATAGTTGAAGAGGAGGGAGTATCTTCTGCCCCACTAACTAAGGTGGCAGCAGTTAAGATGTTAGCTACTATGCGTGGTGGTTACAATATCGCCCCACTAATTGCAGCGTTAGATAGTGATGAACTTGAAGTTGTCGCAGCAACTGTAGTTGCACTTAGCCATACAACTCTTATTTATGATGCAATTAATAGTGTTAACGATAAACGAAAAAAAGGAAGTGAAAGTGCTGCAGAAGTAATGGAGAGCTGGGCATCTGCAGAGTGGTTCAAAAAGAGAGCAGCCCTGCCAGAGAAGATAACCCTAACCGTATTTAAAGTTCCAGGTGAAACTAATACTGATGACCTCTCGCCTGGTATGGATGCTTGGTCACGCCCAGATATTCCACTACATGCACTCTCTATGTTAAAGATGAAACGAGCAGGCTTGGATGGAGATCCGCTGGAGAAGATTGCAGAGTTAAAACAGAAGGGGTTCCCTATAGTATATGTAGGGGATGTAGTTGGCACAGGATCATCTCGCAAGTCAGCAACAAACTCGCTACTCTGGCATACTGGAAATGATATAGAGTATGTCCCAAATAAGAGAGATGGAGGATACTGCTTTGGTGGACAGATTGCCCCGATATTCTTCAACACTCTGGAGGACGCTGGAACTCTTCCACTAGAGATGTCCGTATCCTCACTAAATATGGGAGATACTGTAGATCTCTATCCACTCCAAGGTGAGTTACGAGATCACAAGAGCTCTAAACTTATCACTACATTTAAGTTAAAAACAGAGATAATCTTAGCGGAGGTTCAAGCTGGAGGGAGAATTCCACTAATGATTGGGCGAGCCTTAACGGAGCAGTCTCGTAAACTATTAGGAAGAACTGATCCATCTCCATTTACAGAGTTTGATATCCACTCTACAGAGGATTCTGAAACCACATATACTCTTGCTCAGAAGTTGGTTGGCAGAGCATGTGGACGAAGTGGAGTTGCTGCAGGAGAGTATTGTGAACCAAGAGTGAGCAGTGTTGGCTCACAAGATACGACAGGTCCAATGACGAGAGATGAACTCAAAGATCTCGCTTGTTTAGATTTCAGTGCAGACCTAGTGTTGCAGTCATTCTGTCACACTGCGGCCTATCCGCGTCCAGTAGACATTACTACCCAAAAAACCCTCCCAAATTTTATGCAGGAGCGCAGAGGTATTTCTCTAAAACCTGGAGATGGAATTATTCACTCCTGGCTTAATAGAATGTTACTCCCAGACACAGTCGGCACGGGCGGTGACTCTCATACCCGTTTCCCTCTAGGCATCTCATTTCCAGCAGGATCTGGTCTAGTAGCTTTTGCCGCTGCCACTGGCATTATGCCTTTAGATATGCCTGAATCAGTGCTAGTTAGATTTAGTGGAGATCTACAGCCAGGTATAACTCTACGCGACCTAGTGCATGCTATACCCTATTTTGCGATTAAACAGGGAGCTCTAACTGTTGAAAAAAAGGGGAAGAAGAACATCTTCTCTGGTCGAATCTTGGAGATCGAAGGGTTAGAGGATCTCCCAGTAGAACAGGCGTTTGAGTTGACTGATGCGAGTGCTGAACGCTCAGCTAGTGCAGCAACAATCAACCTAAGCGAGAAGAGCGTAGCAGCATATCTGCGTTCAAATATTGCGCTTCTCAAAACAATGATAGAAGATGGTTATGAGAGTAGGAAAACTCTAGAGCGTCGTATTGCTGCAATGGAACAGTGGCTAGCTGCGTCAGAAAAATCACCTCAACTTTTACGCGCAGATCAGAATGCAACTTATGCTGCGGTTATTGAAATTGATATGAACAGCATTGTGGAGCCAATTCTCTGTGCGCCGAATGATCCTGATGATGCGAAAAAACTCTCTGAAGTTGCGGGGGTAAAAGTTGATGAAGTCTTTATCGGTTCCTGCATGACAAATATTGGACACTTTAGAGCGGCGGGTAAACTATTAGAAGATGTATCAGCTCTCTCTACCAGACTCTGGATCGCACCTCCTACCAGAATGGATAGAGAGCAGTTAATGGAGGAGGGGGTTTATAATGTGTTTGGGCGCTCTGGGGCACGGCTAGAGACGCCAGGCTGCTCTCTCTGCATGGGGAACCAAGCGCGTATTGCTGATAATAGTACAGCACTATCTACCTCAACCCGTAACTTTCCAAATAGATTAGGAAACAGCTCAGATGTCTATCTCGCCTCAGCAGAGCTCTCAACCATCGCGGCTGTGATGGGGAAAATCCCAACAGTTGAGGAGTATCACCAACAGCTCAAGTTGTTGAGTAATTCACACTCTGAAATATATAAGAGTATGGATTTCTCAAAAAAAGATTTGGTTTAGATAAATTAAATCTTGATATACTTTTATATTGTGGTGTAAAATTCGCCACGATTAATTTGGGAGCGTAACTCAGTTGGTTAGAGTGCCACCTTGACATGGTGGAAGTCGGTGGTTCGAATCCACTCGCACCCACCATATTATTAATAAAGCTTAGAAACAGAAATTAAAAATTAGATTGAGATTACATAATGCCAGTTATTACCCTGCCTGACGGCTCTAAGCGTAGTTTTGATCAAACAGTTACTGTTTTAGATGTGGCATCTGATATAGGTCCAGGACTTGCTAAGGCAGCACTTGCAGGGAAAATTGATAACACTATTGTTGATACCTCTTATCTCATCGAGAGTGATGTAAATCTTTCACTCATTACTAAGAGAGACATAGAGGGGCTTGACATAATTCGCCACTCGACCGCGCACCTCCTAGCACAAGCAGTTAAAGAGCTCTATCCTGAGACTCAGACAACCATTGGTCCCGTAATTGAAAATGGATTCTATTATGACTTCTCTCGAGAAGATAAATTCAGTACCGATGATTTTAAAAAAATAGAACAGAAGATGGCTGAGATAGCTAAACAGAATCTTCCTCTTGAACGCTCTGAAATGAGCAGAGATGAGGCTGTAGAGTTTTTTATAAATAAAGGTGAAAAATATAAGGCAGAGATTATTGCAGACATCCCTGCTGACCAGACCCTATCCCTATACAGTCAAGGTGATTTTATAGATCTCTGTCGTGGACCACATGTTCCATCAACTGGACACCTTAAAGGCGGTTTCAAGTTGATGAAACTGGCAGGCGCATATTGGCGAGGAGACTCCAATAATGAGATGCTGCAACGCATCTATGGAACTGCCTTCCCTGATAAGAAACAGTTAAAGACCTATCTTCATAATTTGGAAGAGGCGGAGAAACGGGATCATCGTAAAATAGGGAAGAAGCTAGATCTATTCCACGCACAGGAGGAGGCTCCTGGAATGATCTTCTGGCATAGTAAAGGGTGGTCAATCTATCGCGAAGTGGAAGATTATATTCGTGAGAAATTGCGCCACCACGGCTATCAAGAGGTGCACACTCCGCAAGTTATAGATAGAGTACTGTGGGAGAAGTCTGGACACTGGGATAAGTTTGGAGATATGATCTTCACTACTCACTCAGAGAATCGTGACTACGCAATTAAGCCTATGAACTGTCCTGGACATATTCAAATATACAATCAAGGTCTGCGTAGCTATCGTGACCTCCCGTTGCGTATGGCTGAGTTTGGCTCTTGTCACCGCAATGAACCGTCTGGCACGCTGCATGGATTGATGCGAGTGCGCAATTTTACTCAAGATGACGCTCACATCTTCTGCACTGAGGGGCAGATTCAACAAGAGGTGGCTGCATTTATGGAGCTACTATTTGAGGTCTACCGAGACTTTGGGTTTAACGAAGTTATCATAAAGCTCTCAACGCGTCCAGAGCAGCGGGTAGGCAGTGATGATGTCTGGGATCAGGCTGAGGAGGCGCTAGAGACCGCCCTTAATAGAAGCGAACTAGATTGGGATCTTCAGCCAGGAGAGGGAGCATTCTATGGTCCAAAAATTGAGTTCTCACTAAAAGATTGTATAGGTCGAGTGTGGCAATGTGGTACGATTCAAGTTGACTTCTCAATGCCAGGACGGTTAGATGCGACCTACATAGATGAAAGTGGTGAGAAAAAGAGCCCAGTTATGTTGCATCGCGCAATACTCGGCTCACTCGAACGCTTTGTTGGAATATTAATTGAGGAGTATGCTGGCTCTATGCCTCTCTGGCTTGCTCCAATCCAGGCTGTAATAGTTAACATTACAGACAAGCAGCGTCAGTTTACTGAAGAGGTAGCGACTAAACTAAACAATTTAGGATTTAGAGTAGAGTCTGACTTGAGAAATGAGAAGATTGGTCTTAAAATTCGTGAACACTCTATGCAGCGAGTTCCATACATATTAGTTATAGGGGATAGAGAGATGGAAGATGGAGCTGTGGCAGTTCGTGCAAGAGGTGGGGAAGATCTCGGCACAGTAAAAATAGATCAGTTTATAGAGCGACTACAGCAAGATCTGAAAGAGCGTAAATAAAAAAGTTTTACTGTCAATTTTATTGATTAAATAAATTATTAGTTGTAGTATATTAGTTTAGTTAGTAGTAGTTGATAGTTGGGTAGTTAATAGTAAGTAATTAGCAGTTAGTGAGTGGTTTATTATATATATTTTTAGGAGAATTTAAGATCGCATATCCACCAATAGGAGCTAGAGGAAAAGCTCCTGAAAAAGTAAGAGAGCATAGGATTAATGAGGACATTACCGCAAAGGAGCTTCGCGTATTTGGAGCAGAGGGTGATGAGTCTGAAATTGTATCTCTAGCTAGAGCTCTAGTAATGGCTGAAGAGGCCGAATTGGATCTAGTAGAAGTTGCACCAAAGGCAGCTCCGCCAGTATGTAAAGTGATGGACTACGGTAAATTTCTTTTTGAAGAGAGTAAAAAGAAAAACGCTGCTAAGAAGAAACAGAAGAAGATGCAGGTTAAAGAGATTAAATTCCGTCCTGGCACTGGAGATGGTGACTACCAAATTAAAGTTAAACACCTAATGCAGTTTCTGGGAGAGGGTAATAAGACAAAAATCACTATCCGCTATCGTGGACGAGAGATGGCGCATCGTGAGTTAGGGATGGAAATGTTAAAGAGAATCGAAGCCGACTTAGTTGACTACGGCAAGGTTGAACAGTTCCCCAAGATGGAGGGGCGCCAGATGGTAATGGTGATAGGTCCAATCTCTAAAAAGAAAAAATGATCTAAAAAGAAGAAGTGACTACCTCACTTTTATATGCTACAATAGTTAATTCAGTCTCAGTTTGGTTAAAGGCACACCTGCTGAGAATTTTAAATGGGATTTTTCCCACATTACATAGAGGTGATAAAGATGCCAAAAATGAAATCAAAACGAGGTGCTTCTAAGCGCTTCAAGCGTACCGCGTCAGGCGGTTTCAAGCGAGGGCAAGGGTTCCGTAGTCATATCTTGACTAAGAAATCTACTAAGCGCAAGCGTCAGTTGCGTAGTCAATTAGGTGTTCACGAAAGTAATACGGATGCGGTTAAACGCATGCTACCTTACGCTTAAGCTAGGAGAATAAAATATGCCAAGAGTAAAAAGAGGTGTTCAAGCTAGAGCACGCCATAAGAAAGTCTTAAAAGAGGCGCGCGGATATTACGGAGCGCGGAGTAGAGTATATCGCGTTGCTAAACAGGCCGTCACTAAAGCTGGACAGTATGCCTACCGTGATCGTCGTCAGAAAAAACGTCAGTTTCGTTCACTATGGATTGTTAGAATTAATGCGGAGGCTCGTAACAACGGACTATCCTATAGCAACATGATTAACGGCCTTAACAAAGCTGGAGTTGAAGTTGATCGTAAAGTTTTAGCTGATCTTGCTGTCCATGATAAGATTGCATTTGCGGCAATTGCAGAGCAAGCTAAAGCCGCTCTATAAGCGGTGCTCTTAAATTTAGCAAGCTTAAATAGTAGAACTTATGCGTAAAAAAAGCAGTCAACTTTTGAGAGAAAGTTGCTGCTTTTTTTATGTTCTAAATTTTACGTTCTAAATATTGGGTTGCAAATAATGATATCAGTAATAAAATAGTAAATAGTGATAGATAAATTTATGAATATAGAATTAGATACCTTAGTTAAAGATGCTGAGAGTGCAATTGCTGAGGCTACCGACCTTACCGCTCTTGATAAAGTACGGGTTACTACGCTGGGCAAGAAGGGCGAGCTTACTAAAATTTTAAAAACTTTAGGATCGCTGCCTGCTGAAGAGCGCAAAGAGAGGGGGCAATTAGTTAATCGCTCTAAACAGAAACTCCAGCAACAGATAGAGGAGCGCAGAGCCAAGTTAGAGGGAGATATCTTAAATGCACAGCTATCAGAAGAGAAGATAGATATCACTCTACCTGGTCGCAGTCATCATCAAGGTTCAATTCACCCTGTTAGCAGAACCCTCGAGCGGATTGAAGAACTCTTTCGTAGAGTTGGATTTGAGGTCGCAGAGGGTCCAGAAGTTGAGGATGAGTATCACAATTTTGAGGCACTCAATATTCCAGAGCACCACCCAGCTCGTGCTATGCACGACACATTCTACTTTCCAGATGGAAGAGTACTGCGCACTCACACCTCACCTGTGCAGGTTAGAGTGATGGAGAGTAGCGAACCGCCATTGCGCATTATCGCACCTGGTCGCGTCTATCGTTGCGATTCAGACCTTACTCACACCCCAATGTTCCATCAGGTAGAAGGGTTAGTAGTTGATGAGTCAGTTAGCTTTGCCGATCTTAAAGGTTTGATTCACGACTTCTTACGAAGCTTCTTTGAACAGGATGATCTTCAACTGCGTTTTCGTCCATCATATTTCCCATTTACCGAACCATCAGCTGAGGTTGATATAGAGTGCGTGATCTGTGGTGGCAAAGGGTGTAGAGTGTGCAGCCATACTGGTTGGTTAGAGGTTCTTGGGTGCGGTATGGTTCACCCTGAAGTATTTAAGCACTCTAATATAGATGTAGAAAAGTATAGTGGATTGGCATTTGGATTGGGAGTAGAACGGCTCGCAATGTTGCGTTACGGCATTAATGATCTGCGCCTCTTCTTCGAAAATGATCTGCGTTTTTTGAAAAATTTTCAATGAATAAATATTTTTTGGGTTAAACCAATTAAGTACATAATTAAATAGTGACTAAATAATAGATGGATAATAGATATGAAGTTTAGTGAAGCGTGGTTAAGAGAGTGGGTCAATCCAGAGATATCGACAGAGAAGCTCTTAGAGCAGCTCACCATGGCGGGGTTAGAGGTAGACTCTGTAGAGAGTGCTGCCCCAGAGTTTGAGAAAGTAGTTGTCGGCAAGATTCTCTCAGTAGCCCCACATCCTGACGCAGATAGATTAAGAGTTACTACAGTTGCTATCTCTGCAGAAGGTAGTGGAGATGAACCATTAACTATCGTAACTAATGTCGCAGATATTGCAGTTGATGAGATGATCGCTGTTGCAAAAGTTGGATGCGTGTTACCTCCAGCAGCAGAGGGCGAGAAAGGGTTAAAGATTAAGAAGGCAAAACTGCGTGGAGTACCATCGTTTGGTATGTTCTGCTCAATGGCAACTCTTGGCTTGGTAGAGGAGGGGGGAGAGTTAGAGCGTTTCCCCGCTACTGTGATACCAGGAACTGATATTCGTAAACTGTTAGGGTTGGATGATAAGATAGTTGAAGTTGACCTCACTCCAAACCGAGGAGACTGTCTCAGCATTATCGGTGTTGCACGCGAAGTTGGAGCTATTAACCAACATAAGGTGGGGGCTATTACCGAGAGCTTCTCTACTGTAGCTATAAACTCTGACGCTAATGCAGAGAAGATGGTCTCTGTAGCGGTAGAAGATAGTGAGAGTTGTCCTCGATATCTGGGGCGAGTAATTGAGGGAGTAGATCCAGCTGCGCTTACTCCTCTCTGGATGCAAGAGCGCTTGCGTCGTGCTGGAATGCGCTCTCTTGGTCCTCTAGTAGATGTAACCAACTATGTAATGCTGGAGTTGGGACAACCAATGCACGCATTCGATCTAGCGCAACTAAACGGCTCTGTAGTAGTGCGCCGTGCTACTAATGGCGAGAAGATGGTTCTACTTGATGGCAAAGAGCTGATACTGAATCAAGATGCTCTAGTAATTGCAGATGGCTCAACTGAAAATGGCGCTCCTCTTGCGTTAGCAGGAATTATGGGTGGAGAGCATAGTGGAGTTAGCGATAACACCACAGACCTATTTTTAGAGTGTGCGTTCTTTGCGCCGTTAGCTATTGCTGGTAAAGCGCGGAGCTACGGTATGCATACAGACTCTTCGCACCGTTTCGAACGCGGAGTTGACCCCGAGTTGCAGCAGTTAGCAATGGATAGAGCAACCTCACTCCTGCTAGAAATTGCAGGCGGCAGAGCTGGAGAGGTGACAGAGGTTGTAGATAACTCAACTCTTCCTAAACAGAATAATATTACTCTGCGTCGAGATAGATTACAGCGTTCCTTAGGATTAGATATAGGTGAGGGAGACTCTAACCTTAAAATGGACGAGGTTAGTGCAATGCTAACAGCTCTAGGAATGCAGGTCGAGTTAGAGGATAATGAGTGGAGAGTCCTCTCACCATCTTGGCGCTTTGATTTAAAAATTGAAGCTGACCTAATTGAAGAGGTCGCACGAATTTACGGTTATGACCGTCTTCCCAGCACCCATCCAGAGTGGAGTGCTGAAATTGAACCTATTACCGAAACTATACTGACGCCAAACTATATTCGTCACCTACTGGTTAATCAGGGGTATCACGAAGTTATCACCTACAGTTTTGTAGATCCAGAGATGCAGAAGATAGTTGATCCTGAGAGCACTGCACTGGCACTAGCGAATCCTATCTCTAGCGATCTTTCTGTTATGCGTACTACTCTCTGGAGCGGTCTACTCCAGACTCTTAGCTTCAACCTTAAACGCCAACAGAGTCAGGTGCGTCTATTTGAGATGGGACTTAGATTTATCGAAGAGCCTGATGGAACTCTGCGCCAACAGAATATGTTAAGTGGAGTACTGTTTGGAGATATTACACCTGAGCAGTGGGGAAGTAACAGTAGAGCAGTAGACTTTTTTGATCTTAAAGGTGATCTTGAACCTCTATTAACTCCACTCAACGCCTCGTTATCTATACGCGACAGTGTACATCCTCTGCTCCATCCAGGTAAAGCAGCACAAGTTGATATTGCTGAAAACAGTATAGGTTGGATAGGATCCATCCATCCAGGGGTAGCAGTAAAACTGTCACTTCCTAAAAATATATATCTATTTGAATTTGAGTTAGAGCCTTTACAGCAGAGAGATATATTCAGCTTTCAGCAACTATCAAAATTTCCGACTGTGCGCCGTGATATTGCAATTTTGGTTAAAGATAGCGTTGCGGCACAAGAGTTAATTGATACAGTTAAAGAGAGTGTTACCGATAAAATATTGCGTGATGTCTCTCTGTTTGACCTCTATCAAGGAGATAATTTAGCTCCAGATGAGAAGAGCATTGCGCTCTCAATCATCCTGCAAGATAGTGAAAAAACTCTTATTGATGAAGAGGTTGATGACATAATTAAATCTATTGTCTCAAACTTAAAACAGAATTTTGAAGCTAAATTAAGAGATTAGTAAAATATATATATGGTAATACTGTAAATAGCGCATTAAATGTAGTATCATAGCGCTGTAATGCAATAATAAAAAACATAAAGTAGCGAATAGAGTAACTAATAATTAGTATGTAGGCAGTAAAAACAGAATATATTAATGGTTAGATAGAATTATTAGATGGAATTATTAGATAGAATTATTAGATAGAACATTAGGAGCAGAATATAGTGACATTAACCAAAGCATCACTTAGTGATAAATTAAATAGAGAGTTAGGCTTCAATAAACGCGAAGCTAAAGAGATGGTTGAGATGTTTTATGAGGAGATTCGCTCCTCACTAGAGAGCGGAGAGAGCGTTAAACTCTCTGGTTTCGGCCATTTTGATCTGCGTGAAAAAGCACCTCGTCCAGGAAGAAATCCTAAAACTGGTGAAGAGATTCCTATTACTGCTCGCCGTGTAGTCACCTTTAAAGCTGGTCTTAATTTAAAGGAGAGCGTGGGCGGTTATAGTGAGCCATGATGCTATATCTAACAGTGTAAAGGTTAGTGACCTCCCGCCCATACCTGATAAACTCTACTTTACCATTGGTGAAGTATCTGAATTATGCGCAGTTAAACCACATGTCCTGCGCTATTGGGAACAAGAATTTAAACAGTTAACACCATTAACGCGTAGAGGAAAGAGGCGTTACTACCAACAAAAAGATATAAAGCTTATTCGTAAAATTCGCGCACTACTCTATGAAGAGGGGTTTACTATCAACGGTGCAAACGAGAAGATGGATAATAAAGAGGGTAGAGGTAACTCCAAGGCGGATATGGCGGAGGTTCGCCGCGAACTCGAATCAATTTTAGAGTTACTTACTTAAACAGCAAACAGCCCTCAGTAGTAATAACTGAGAGCTGTTAAGTGTACTTCATACTTAAATATAGAGTTTAATCTATATTTTCATTAAAAGTCATACCCACTATCTGCATAATCTTCAAAAGTGTAGTGACTAGCAGGCTCTACGCTCGTCTCTTCATCCTGTGACCAGTAGAATCCACTATCTTTAAGTGAGTAATGTGAAACAGTAGCCTGCTCAATGTTATTACTCTCAGATGACCAGTTATAACCAGTATCATCTAGGTCATAATAGTTTACTGCTGAAGCTGAACTAGCAATAAGTAGAGTTGCAGCGATAGTTGTTATACCCTTGTTTAAAATTTTCATGATTAAGTTTCCTTGATATTAAAGTTAAGTTAGATAAGGTTTTCCTCTAAGGTTTCCCTTTAAGTTGCGACTATTATAGCGGAGCTCTATTTCACCAATATGTCCGAATGTTTCAATATATTTCTGCGGCAAAAAAATAAAAAAATTCATCTTATAGTTAAGATGAATAGGTATAATGAACTAAGTGTATACACAAACATACTATTTATGGCTAACTTATGAGTGATAAAAATAAAATATTAGTTGTTGATGATGATAAATCATTAAGAGATCTTCTCTGTCGCTACCTGAAACAGCATGGGTTTGAGGTTGATGCTGCTGAAGATGGGGTAGAGATGGATAGAGTACTGGAGAGTTTTACTCCAGACCTCTTAATTCTCGATCTAATGCTTCCTGGTGAAGATGGTCTCTCAATCGCCCGACGATTACATCACAGTAGTAGTAGTAGCGACGCCGTCTCTAAATTACCAATTATAATTCTAAGCGCCAAAGGGGATGAGGTGGATCGCATTGTTGGATTAGAGGTTGGGGCAGATGACTACTTAGCAAAACCATTCAATCCAAGGGAGCTCTTAGCGAGAGTTCGCTCTATTTTGCGACGTATTAATGAGGAGAAGGAGATTGAACAGATGGCTAGTGGTAAAAACAGTATTACCTTTGGCGAGTATATAGTCAATCTAGACAACTACTCGCTTAGTCACAACGGGGATAGAGTGGAGATCACTAGCGGTGAATTTGAGCTATTGAGGCATCTATTAGAAAATAGAGGAAGAGTTATGAGTAGAGATCATCTTCTAGATATATTAGAGATAGGGGCAGAGGAGGCATTTGATCGCAGCATAGATGTCCGAATTGCACGAATTAGAAAGAAAATTGAGAAAGATTCACAACACCCCGAGTTTATCAAGACTGTACGCGGTGTAGGCTACCTCTTCACAACCGACAATATGGATAGTAGTGTTTAGACTATTCAAACTACCTAAGAGTATCTATAGTCGCACTCTACTTCTAGTAGGGATAGTGATGGTAGTGTTACAAATCTTGACTCTCACTATACTATTCAAGCAGGTGATACTTCCTAGCATTGATATTCAGGTTAATAACTTTGCAGATGCATTAGTCGCCACAACCAAAAGACCATCCCTAATGCAAAGCGTAGATGATTTTATAGGTATTGAGGAGGAGAATGAGACCGCAGGATTTATTAAAGGTGATATTGAACTGAGTAGTAGAGCTGTAGAGTGGAAAATACCATTCTGGTACTTTCTGGAAAATGAGCTGAGCAGACGATTTTCTCAACCTGTAAGAGTGCTTCAATTAGAGAGTGGTAGTATGGAGCATAAGCATAAGCATAAGCACTACTGGGTAGATCTACCAGAGCATTATGGAAACAGTACTATTCGCATAGGGTTCTCGGCTAACCGCCAAGGTTGTCTCAACCCCATAACCTTAATAACAGTATTACTGCTAGTTCTTTTAAGTACTTCAATAGCTGTATATCTGCTTGCACGCTGGCTAGTTAAACCTATTTTAGAGTTAAAGTCAGCAGTTGGTGAGTTGGGAATGGGGATGTATCCTGAGCAAATTCCTGAATATGGACCGCAAGAGCTACGCTCCCTGATTGAAAATTTCAACTGGATGGTGATAAACATACGCAAATTGACAGAGAACCGCTCCACCTTGTTGGCTGGAATATCTCATGACCTCAAAACCCCATTAGCACGAATGCGCTTGAGTATAGAGATTCTCGCAACGGAGCCCGATCCAGAGCTAATTAATGGAATGGTGGAGGATATAGAGGTGATGGATCGAATGATCCGCGAATCACTAGCTTATGCGCAGGGAGAGAAACAGAGTGCAACTGAGAAGGTAGAGTTGAACAGCTTAATAACCACTGTGGTTGAACGCAAAAAGAGAGATGGGCGCAATATAAGTTGGAAAAATAAGAGTACTCTTGCAACAGTAAAAAGTATAGAGGTAGTTAGAAACATAGCGGTAGTTAGAAACATAGATAGAGTTGCCCTAGAGAGAATTTTATCTAACTATCTGGATAATAGTGAGCGTTATGCTGATGGAAAAGGGGTTGAAGTTGAGCTCCATTCATCCTCAAATAGTGTAGAGATAAAAGTTTTAGATAGAGGTCCGGGAGTCCCAACAGAGGATATAGATAATCTGTTTAGTCCATTTTTTAGAGTGGATAGTTCTCGCTCTAAAAAGAGTGGAGGATCAGGATTAGGGTTGGCAGTTGTACATAATTTAGCAGCCGTTAATGGCTGGAGTGTAGATATAGAAAATAGAGAGGGTGGAGGAGCTGTCGCCTCTGTTGTAATATATTAAACTTGCACTACTCACGCCTCTCCTTGCGTAATCTTAGCGTAGAGCTTAGGAAGGCGCATAGGTAGTTCGGCTGGCTTACGAATAACAATAAATCCACTCGGACCAAAGATGTGCGGTAGATACTCTTTCCCCTCCTCATCTATGGTTACACAGAATGGATAGAGACCTTGGCGTTTAGCCTCAAAAATTGCTTCACGCGTATCTTCAATTCCGTAACGTCCCTCATAGTGATCTAAATCATTTGGTTTTCCATCGGTTAGAATTAAGAGTATTCTTCTAGCTGCGGGCTGTTTAGAGAGAATAGATGCTGCATGTCGAATAGCCGCCCCCATACGGGTATAGTAGCCTGGCTTTATATCCTCAATCCGCCCACGTACCTGATCATTGAACGGCTCACTAAAAGTTTTTAACTGATGAAAACGGACATGTTCACGACTTCTGGAAGAGAAGCCATAGAGTGAGAAGCGATCTCCAGTGTGAGAGAGGGCATCAGCAAAAAGATGCAGGCTTTCACGAATCACATCAATAACCCTAGAGTGGTTATTAACCCAGCTATCAGTTGAGAGGGAGAGATCTGCCAAAAGTAGGGTGGCTAGGTCACGGCTACCACTCCGAAAATTTTTATAGAGTGCGGGCTCTTGCGTATTATGAGATAAACTTTTTGCACTCCTAAACTGAATATAGGAATCTATATCCAACTCAGATCCATCTACCTCACCACGAAACCACGTGCGTTGAGGAATTAACGCCTCAAATTGGCGTCGAACTTTTTGAGCCGAGCTCTGTAACTCTACAGGAAGTTTAACTGACTCCACCTTATTAGATATTAACGGAACTATACTACACATATTTTTCTCTAAAACTCCAGTTTTATAGTTCCACTCTGGATAGAGAATAGGTGCACTTAGTGGAGTATCATCATACTCTGCGGCGGGGAGATCAAGATCAAATTTAAGCCCCCCCTTACCGCTCTGTTGCTCTTTAGATATAGTTATAACATCAAGATCTTCAGCTTTACTCTCGGCATCATCATCACTCTCATCATCTGTAGTACGGTCAACCTTAACAAACTCTGCAAGAGTAAATAGACTCTCCATCCGAAATGCGATCAAGCCACTTTTACCATCAGGATCATCAGTGCGTTCCGCTTTTCTGAGCCTATTTTTCCGCTCCTTTTTTGACTCCTTAGAGCGCTCATTTTCACCATTTTCAGGATCATCTTGCTTAGATTTATGTTCCTGTTTATCATCTAAATCATTCAGCTTATCTCCCGCAAGTTGGGCAGGATGCGGGACTAGCCACAACGGCACAGACTGCTCGGGGCTATAGTCACCAACTTTAAAAAGATCGGTAGCTGGGTTAGTAGGGTTGATAATTATCTCACGCACTTGCTGTTCAATTTTTCGCAGATCAGGAGCGAGAGTTTTAAGTTCAACCCTAAGCTCAACCACTGCGCTCGCAAGAGCACTATATCTATCTGCGAAACCAGGAAAGCGGAGCAGTGTCGCACTACTTTGACGCCGATTCTGCTCTATCCAGTGCAACACCTCTCTAGACTTTAATTTTAAAGATGCAAGCATTGCAAGCCAGATATAGAGATCCCTATTAAGTTCACGCTCTGGGAGTAGATCTATAGTTGGGGGAAGAAGTAGGGCGCTCTCATCAAGCCAGGAGTTATGAATGCGCTGATCAGATCCGGCAATTTTCTGCAGAAAGGTGCGCCTACCAAAATGGTTAGTTGCATAACTCTCCTCAACCTTTAATCCACTATCTCCACCTAAAGCGCGAAACATCACCCCTACAACTTTTTTAATATCATCCAGCGCGACCACAGCTTCAGGATAGCGCCGATTAGCGCTGCGAGTAATTAGTCTATGCCAATAGGCTCCTACCTGCTCTTCCATACTAAATTATATATTCCGTTATCTACCGAAGGTAGCTCTAACAATCTCCATCAGAGCATCTGCAGTTTCAAGGTCATCGGTTAGAGGTTCCACTAACGAACAGCGACACGCCTCTACAGGATCAAATCCGCTATGGATAAGACGGGCAGCATAGATCAATAAGCGGGTAGAGGCAGCCTCTTCAAGATCGTGATCTTTGAGAGTGCGCAGAGCTCTGCCCAGAGATACTATCCGTTTAACTAAATCGCCATCTGCACTACTCTCATTACTAATAATTTGCTGTTCAAGTTCTGCTGTAGGAAAATCAAAACGGATCGATATAAAGCGCTGTCGAGTACTCGGTTTCATCCCTTTTAAGAAGTTCTGATAACCTGGATTGTAGGAGACAACCAACATAAAATCATCAGGTGCATCTAAAATTTCACCTGTACGATCTAAAGGCAGAATGCGCCTATCATCAGAGAGTGGGTGGAGGACAACGGTTGTATCCTTGCGCGCCTCAATAACCTCATCTAGATAACAGATCCCGCCACTGCGCACAGAGCGAGTGAGCGGCCCATCACTCCAGTAAGTTTCACCATCTCCTATCAAGTGACGACCAACCAGATCAGCAGCAGTAAGATCATCGTGACAAGCCACCGTATTGAGAGGAATATTAAACTTTGCCGCCATATGGCTAATAAAGCGAGTCTTACCGCAGCCAGTTGGACCTTTGATAAGGACTGGAAGTTGATTCGAAAAAGCGTACTCAAAAATATCAACCTCATTATGTTGAGGTTGGTAGTATGGGATCTGGTTATTCATAAGGAGTTAATTTAGTCTCAGTTAAAATACTTTTATAGAAGTGTAAATATCAGCTAATGATGACACATATAACCAATGGAGTCATTAACCTGAATCAAAAAAATAGAGATAAATATTGGTCTAGGACTATAGCAGACCCGAGCATTGCTTTAAGCTCCAGTTATGGGTTGCACGACCTCGCTCCTCGGATAGAGTAGATTCCTATGTGTGGATTTGGGAGTTGAACAATAATAGCGGAAATGGTATAATTATTATACTATGATTATTTTTGAGTACGATTCAGTAAAAAGTCAGAAGAATCTAGAAAAGCACGGAATAGACTTTCACGATGCTCAGGCACTTTGGGATGACCCTGATCTTCTCGGGCTAAATGCTAAATCCGAATTAGAGTCAGAGCTGAGATTCTTTGCCATTGGCAAAATAGGACAAAAACATTGGACTGCTGTGTATACATATAGAGACGAAGCAGTCCGCATTATTTCTGTACGCAGAGCAAGAAAAAAGGAGATTCAATATTATGAAGGCTAAACAAATCGACAAACTGGTTGATGAGGGAGAGACAGATGTAATGGATCTCGCAGACCTTAGTAGTGCGAGTCGTCTTAATCATGAGACATTTCGGGTTAATGTAGATTTTCCAAAATGGGTTGTTAAAAGTCTGGATAATGAAGCTAGTCGAGTAGGAGTTACGAGGCAATCACTAATAAAGTTATGGCTTGTAGAGCGCATTGTTGTGACTTGCAGATAAACCTTGGTCGGTTATAATACAAGAAGAGCAGACAAGGCTCGTCAGAAGTAACTCTTAATAAGGTAGTCTTAATCAATATAAGGTAATTTAACATAATATAGATTATGCGCAATTGTGATGATTATGCTGGACTCTTATTTTGCCTGTTGGATTTTATCTATATGTGCATATCACGCAAAAAGAGTAACTGTTCGTCATTAGATCCATCTTTTGAGAACTTATAGCCCGCTGCCGAGAACTCTTTTAGCTGTTCAGGATTACTTAAACGGTTACGGAGTGCAAAATCGACCATCATTCCTCGTGCCTTTTTTGCGTAGATGCTGATGATCTTGTACTCACCATTTTTCATATCTTTAAAAACTGGGGTTATCACTTTAGAGCTTAATTGTGACTGCTCTATAGATTTAAAATACTCTTGCGAAGATAAGTTGATAATTGGACTCTCATAGTCTATCAATTTAGCACTCTTTTCTCTCCAAAATGCATAGAGATCTCTACCTCTTTTATTGGCTAATTTTGTCCCCATCTCCAATCTGTGTGGTTGAATCATATCTAATGGACGGAGCACGCCATAAAGACCAGATAGAATTCTTAGGTGTTGCTGCGCAAAATCAAAATCTGACTGCTCAAAACTTGTAGCTGCCATTCCAGCATAGACATCTCCTCTAAAAGCTAGAATCGCCTGTTTTGAGTGTAGTTCACTTATATCATCTGTCCAGCTTTGATAGCGTTCAAAATTGAGTGATGCAAGATTGTCACTCAACTTCATTAGGTGTTTAATCTCATCCTGACTCTGCTTGCTCATAATTGAAGCAAGCTCAACTGCATCTGACATAAGTTGCGGTCTGCTCATTCCAATCTCTGGAACAACATCATCAAAATCTAATTTTTTAGCTGGCGATATTATCAGTATCATATTAGGTTCTATTATTCATATTAGGTTCTACCGTTATTTATCTTACAGTCCAGAGGCATATTTTCTAAGAGATCCCTTTTTCCTGCAGGAATGTAGCGTAGGCCATATCACTCACCAGAATATGGTTCTGTAACCAATCGCGGAGAAAATGCATCACACCTATCGTGAGCTCTGCCTGATGACTACTCGACTTTATCTGTAGCACCTTGAGCTTTCCTATTAGCAGTTGATGTTCCTGGTGGTGACTATTAAACTGAGGATAATCATACTTTTTTAGCAACCCCTCTTCATAATCAAAATGATATTGCACATACTCCCCCAGCTGCTGGAGCACTCCCCCAACCACCGCTTCTCCCTGATCAGAACGCATCGCATCAAACAGTGTATTGATTAAACCAATCAATTGCTTGTGATGTTCATCAATCACCTTAACCCCTACGGTCATTTTTGGTTCCCACTTAATCAGCATCGTTGATTACTCCCTTTTCTCATCATTATTCGCTACATTCACCATAGTAACAAAACTGACCCTTCCCCTGTTTTTTGGCTTGGTACATCGCCTGGTCTGCAAATTTCAGCAGATCCGACTGGGTTTCTGCGTGATCTGGATAGAATGCGATCCCCATACTGACCCCAATTTTCGCCTCTTCTCTCTCTACAGTAATGGGTTTTGATAACTCCTTAATCAGCTTCTCTGCAAATTGATCAATAAATGAGCCACTCTCCCAATCTCCTAACAGAATCACAAACTCATCTCCACCTAAACGAGATACGGTATCCACCTCACGGACCAGCGCTCGCAGACGGTGGGCAACCTCAATTAATAGTAGATCTCCAGCTTTATGGCCCAACGTATCATTGACGGCCTTAAACCCATCCAGATCCAGAAAGAGAAGTGCCAGATGGGTCTTTTCACGATCCGCTCGCCTCAACTCCAACTGTAGACGATCCATTAACAACATTCGGTTGGGAAGTCCTGTCAACACATCATAGTGGGCCATCCGTTTCAGTTTCTCTTCGACCAATTTTCTCTGCCCAATCTCTTTTTCCAAGTTTCGATTGGACTCCTCGAGCTGGTGCGTGCGCTCAATGACTCTAAGTTCCAGCATATCTTTAGCTTGCTCAAGATCAGTCGTCTTCTTCTCCAGAGCCGCTGCTGCTAAATTAATATTGGCTTTGGTGATCTCCAGTGCCCCTTGGTAGTCTCCCTCCACACGATACCCATAATTACCAAAACTGATTGCAATCAACACCCTGTTGATCTCTTCCATCGAGGCATGAACCTCACCAACACCTTGGTTGATCGACTGTTTTAGCTGCAATAGATCCCCCGTGACCTCCGTATCGATTCGATCACTGAAATTACCTGCCACCACCTCATTCATCAGCGCCTGGGTGCGAGAAAACATCTCTTCCAGTCGATTCAGCAGGTGATTCAGTGAATCAGCCGCATCGGCAATCTCCCCGACCCCATAAACCTCTGTGCGATAGGTGAGCACCCCCTCTGCTGCAATGGTGCGTATCGTATTGGTGATCGAATGAATAGGTTGGTGAATAGTGCGGACAAAACGAGTCACAAATACGATGGAGAAAACAATCGCTAAAAAAATCCCCCAATAGAGGAAATTATAGACTCGCTGCTGAAGTTGAAAAAGTCTCTCTCTTGCCTCATTGATGATCACACCCCCCTCGTCACGATAGAGATCAATCATCTCTCTGAAATCACCCACATCTGCCATTAGGTCAAGAACTGCCTCTGCCTCAGAAAGATTAACTTGATTTAGTCGTGGAGAAATATGAGCCTCGACCTGGGTAAGAGTGCGTCGGGCTTTATAAATTTGCCGATTAATTCCACGAGTAAAGTGAGACATCCTAAGATCTCCCTCAGCACTATTGACCTTAATGGCAAAACGATACGCTTTCTGGTTAAGGGTTCGGTAACGATCCAACATCCTCTCTAACTCAAGATCATCTAACCTTATTTGATACTGTGGATACCAGCGCTCAAACAGGGAGGCATTCGTATCCAAATTACCCTTAAATGGAACATTAAATTGTGCAGCATCTCGTAATTGAAGAATCCATTGGTCTAGCTCACGATGAACCAACATAACAAAACGGCTCAAATCATATTGATGCTCTTCAAAAACAAAAAAGAAGTTCGCACGCGCATCATGGGCATCAAAGATCATCTCAATCGTATTGGAGAGGGCCTCCAGTGAGGACTGAAAACCGGATTGTAAAATTTGTGGGCGGGAGGAGTTTGAAACAATTTCTGTAATCTCGAAAATTCCTTGTCGAATATCCGCACGATACTGCTCCAAGACTGCCTCATCCCATATAGTAGTATAACCTTGTGCTTGACCAATAATTTGCTCTAACTGAGTCACCACAAAAGCATCTTGCTCCTGCTGCTTAAACTCCTGCATCACCAGCTGATCGGTCTCTGATATAGCCTGAACCAGCAGATAGAAAGATGATCCTGACATTGCCACAATGGAGAGTAACATTGCTCCAATCCCCAGATAGAGCTTCTGTTTGAGTGTTCTACCCTTAATACTCACTCGACTAATCGTTTCATAATTTAATCGTTTCATAATTCTGCCCATTTACTATCCTTTATGGTCGATTTTTTTAATGGAATCACTTTTTTCCACCGAAATCATCAGGAGGGCTGCGATTCCCAAAAAACCAGACAACAATCTTGACCGTAGCCTCAACGACATATAATACTCCTTAAATGAAAAGATCCCCAGATCCTACTGAGGACAAGTTATAGAGAAATAATTTATATTGAGCTGTTTATTTTCCCTTAATGCGCTTCATTGACATGTTTGATATGCTCCAGCACCTCAGAGAGTTCCGCCTTGACCTGCTCCAGATGCTCCTCATCTTTCTCCGCTTGATAGGCGCGAATTGCAATGACCGAGGTTGCAGGATGCACAATGGTATCCATCAGGCTGATCGCTGCACCAAAATGTTCAATCTCCTCTGCATCAATTCCATGACGTGCAAGAAAAGCAAACTCATGCCACTCCTCTTCAACCTGATCCAGCGACATTGCTTTCATCCCCTCGGCATTGTCTGCCGTTAGAGTGAGCAGTTTCGTATATTCAGGATTTACTGCCGCGTAGGCGCGACTGGAGGCTATTCCCATCTGAATCAGTGTCTCACTCTGCTGTAACATTTTTTGAGTATCCGCCCCTTCCATTTTCATCGACTCACGAATGATCTCCGTTGCAATTATTGAATATTTCTCAACATCCATCACCTCTGCGGAGAGTGATAGAGATAACAGTGTAGCGAAAAACCCCACAATCATGACCATTTTTTTCATTTTTCAATACTCCTTTTATAGATTCAAATATGCAATGTATGCACGAACAACTTTATACCTCTATGGATATAAAGTCAATCTCAGTTTTGACTTGGATGGTATGCGCTTAATTATATGAATTAAGATAATTTTACTGGACAGTTCTATTGTTATTTGGTTGATATATTTATAGTTTTATCTCTATCTTAACTTTTCAGTTTAAGTAGATGCTGCTTGATTAAACTAAACAGTGGAGACACTTTTTTGCGTAAAGACCTTCCTACTGAACCACTATGGAGAATATAACTAAATGCTGCTTTTTCGTTTAGTTGAGAGAGAATAAGTTCTGATCTATCTGTTTTATTATTATAATTACCACTCTCATACTTTACACTCTCATCTGCTATAAAATTATCCACTATATCTATCAGCTCGGTAAATTCACTATACTCTCTCTCTTTTAGTATCAGTTTATTCAGGGCTAACTTTACAGGATCCGCACTACTAAACGATATCCCTATCGCATTTAGCAGTGCGTATACAGAGGTCTCATTTGAGACCTTATCTAGAAGTTCTAAACTAAGATCTATAGAGTTAATAGGGAGAGAGTTAACTCTTGCCTGTAAAAAAGCTATCTGATAGATGCCCTTTCCTCGATCCTGACTCCGTTCCCAAATTTTAGTTACCCTCTCTTCACTTAGTAGTCCATCTTGGAGAACAGTAGATAGAGTAGCCAATATCTTCTCCTCATTCACTAAAAACGGGAGGTACTCCATTAAATACTCTGCAATTTCAACCCCTAACGAATCTTTAACTACACATTCATGACACAACATCTGGAGTCCCTGCTCCGATTGCTCAGCTGTATTTGTCACTGCCCACCATGCTTTATGGGCTAAATCGATAGTTAATGCTGGCGAGTTCGCTACTGCAACCACCGCTTCAGGTTCTCCTAAGAGAAGAAACTTCTGTAGATGGCTCCCTTCAGTGTCACCCATTCTACTCCAGCGCTTGAGATAGATTGGATATCCTCCACTACTTCCCAATGTATACTCAGCCAGCATCCCTTTTAACTCTTTAATATAGTTATCATTTGTGCAGTTTGGAGAGAGCGGAATCGATGCCTCCCCGTTTTGAGTTAGTGCATATAGAACCATTCTATTCTCATCTATGCGAATAGCTTCTGGGTTATTATGAAACATAACTTGAATACGGAGTTGATCTTCACTAGAGAGTGGCATTAGATCGAGCCGAATAGTCTATTAAAGTTGTCCGTAGTAATTGTATCAATTTCAGCTAAACTTACCCCTCGTAACTCTGCCATCTTCTCAGCAACCTGTTTAACATAGGCTGGCTGGTTTGGTCTCCCTCTAAATGGGACGGGAGCTAGATATGGAGCGTCAGTTTCGACCAAGATTCTATCTTCAGGTATCTCTTTAACTATCTCCTGCAACTCTTTGGCACTGTTAAATGTAATTATTCCAGAGAATGATATATAGAAGCCCAGTTCAAGAGCCTGTTGTGCCATAGCTAAATTTTCTGTAAAACAGTGGAGGAGACCTCCACACTCTTCTGCCCCCTCCTCCTGCAAGATTTTAATAGTATCTTCTCGCGCCTCTCTGGTGTGAACAATTAATGGCTTACCACACTCTTTAGCTGCTTGAATATGAGTACGAAAACTCTGTTGCTGATACTGCAGTGCTTCGATGGTGTAGTGGTAGTCCAACCCTGTCTCACCAATTGCAACTACTTTTGAATTATCTGCCAAACTTAAAAGTTCTCTAATATCTGTCTCAGACTCACCAACATCATTGGGATGGACTCCAACTGAAGCTACAATATTAGAGTGTGCCTCGGCAATAGCTAGAACTTTATCAAAGTTATCCAGATCTATACAGACATTAAGAAAGCCAGACACCCCCTCCTCCTCTGCAAGCTTTAACGCATCATCAACCGAGTTTAGGCGGTCTAAGTGGCAATGTGAATCGATCATGATCTAAGTTTGCTCCAATCTAAAAGTAGCGTTTCAAACATCAGCTCTTTATTGAGCGGTGAGTTAGCGAGTGAGAGTGATTCATTAACCTTATCTAAAAAGAGAAACAGTTGCTGAGAAGCTGGTGACTCAACTTTATAGGCAGTTTTAATAATAGATACCACTCGTTGCTGCAACCAGCGTAGGGTTAATACAGGATCGTTTTTTTTGTTTGCCCAGCGGTATGCAACTTTGATCGGGTTTGCTTGCCCCCGCTGTAGTGCGTTGAGCTCCTCTCCCATCAGCTTGTTATGCTCTCTTTGATCGGAACTGGCAAGTGTTAGCGCGTGTAGTGGTGCTCCCTCGGCAAGCTGCAGCACCTCAGCGACCTCTTCCGCACTCACTCCCTGCTCCTGTAACCACTGCGCTGCTTCTGCAGAACTTGGTGGAGGAAACGCGATCTGCTGACAACGGCTACGAATAGTAGGAAGTAGCATAGATGGAGTATGCGAGATTAAAATTATATTAGTATCTCCTGGCGGCTCCTCTAAAGTTTTTAGGAGGCTATTGGCAGAGTTACGATTCATAGATTCAGCTGGGTTAATTACCACCACTCGTCGAGGAGATATTTGTGGAGTATACGCTGCACCTGCTACCATCTCCCGCATCGCATCTACACTCAATATACTCTTGCCCTCCTCTGGTTGGAGTAGAGTAAAATCGGAGTGAGTGCCAGCTCTAAATAGTTTACAAGATGAGCACTCTCCACAGGCAGTTGGACTAGGAGTGGAGGCAGTAGAGGAAGAGTTAGCGGTGGTACAGAGTCTGAGCTCTGCTAGAGCCAATCCAAACTGAAGTTTTCCACTTCCAGCTTGTCCATACAGCAGAAGTGCGTGGGGAACTCTATTTTGCACAATGCGGCGCATAAAATCTTCCCAGAGCTGTTGATGCCAAGAGAATATAGGAGTGGGCATCAAGAACTTCCTATATTCGTCATTAACAATAATGCAGCTGCAATACTCTGCTGAACCTCTGTTAATGTCTCTCCTGCATCTACGATATGAAAGCGTTCTGGTGACTCAGTTGCTCTACGCAGATACTCTTGACGCACCCGCTCGAAAAAGTCACTCTGCTCCTTCTCAAAACGGTCTAACGCACCTCGTTTACCTGCTCGCTCCAGCCCTATTTTAGGATCAATATCTAAGAGTAGAGTGAAATCAGGTTGCAGCTCTGATCCATCTTCCCATCGTTGCACCCAACTTTCTAGTGTTGAGATTCGAGAGCTCTTAATCCCACGCCCTCCTCCCTGATAAGCGTGGCTGGCGTCTGTAAAGCGGTCACAGATAACCCACTTACCAGCCTCTAAAGCTGGAATGATTAGTTGTGCGAGATGTTCGGCACGCGCGGCAAACATCAGGAGCAATTCCGCATCTTCGCTCATCCCAGTATGACGATGATCGAGAAGCAGCTCACGGAGCTCTTCACCTAGAGGAGTTCCCCCAGGTTCGCGACTCTCCACTACCTCCTTGCCTTGTTGTTCAAGAATAGTTCGAATATAGTTGATATTAGTAGTTTTACCAACTCCTTCAGAGCCCTCAACAGTGATGAATTTCCCTCTATTCATAGTATTGCTCTCAACCTAAATTTAAATAGTATCTCTATCTGCTCTCTCACTCTATATACTCTCTGTGGTCTCGGCAAAATGGAGGCAGTTTTTACCCGCTTTTTTAGATCTATACATAGCCTCATCTGCCTTTTGCACTAACTCATCTTCTGTTTCTCCATCTTTTGGAAATATAGCAACTCCTATACTAACCCCTATCTCAGCGCTCTCCCCAGCAGGTAACTCTATATTAGATTCTAGACAGGCTAAAAAACGAGTCGCAACTTTTTCAGTTTCCACTCTATCACCTGGTTGATTAAGAATAACTGCAAACTCATCTCCACCGAGCCGCGCTACTGTATCAACATCTCTAATCTGCTCCAAGAATAGAGCCGATACTTTTTGCAGCACTATATCTCCTGCCTGATGCCCTAACGAATCATTTACCGCTTTAAATCCATCTAAATCTAAAAAAAGTACAGCTATACTATTATGATAACGCTTAGCACGCATAATAGATAGCTCTAGGTGCTCCTCAAAACTGCGTCTATTTAGCAGCCCTGTCAACCCATCATTGCGCGCTAACTGATCCATCTGCTCATACATAAATTGGAGTTGATTAGATGCAGCAGTTACTTTACGGAAGATGATAAATGCAGTAGTAGATGCAATTATAAGCATAAATAGAGCTAAGATCCAGAATAGTTGGAGAGCTGATTCAGCCCCCTCTTTTGCTTTAACCACAGTTTTTGCAATACTATCGTCTGCTGCGCGTTTTATATTATTCATATTTGCTACAACATTTTTACGCGCAGGCTCTGTCTGCTCCGTCATAACCTTAATTAACTCATCTTGCTGCTCATTTGTAATATCTTCAACAGATAGCGCCAGCTCAACTATTTTAGTCATTGCTACAGTCCCTATTTTGGACTTACCAAAAGAGTCTCGGAGACTGTTTAACTCCATAGGAGAGAGATCCATCTGCATCAACTTCTCGCGTGCAACCATAAAGTCCCCAGCGTACTCTCCGAACTGGATGGCCAGATCATCTTTTTCAAATGGATCATCTTCATACAACATTTTAAGAACTATAATAGCCCTATTCTGATTTGCATCTATCATCTGACTAACTAGATCTTTTTTAACAATAGCCTGATTTACAATTTTCCCCAAATATTTATGAAGACTGTTAATCTCTTGCACTGAAAGAGCAATAGTAATAGACATTAAAATAAGGAGAGATATAAAGCCAGCGCTCAGCCAGACAGAGATGTTTTTAGTTCTATTATTTCGATCTATTAGATTCATACTTTTATTCTCTGTTGCAATGGAAGCCAGACATTAGAGCTTGCTCCTCTCTCTACACCATCACTATCTACCCACATTTTACCACCAAAACTATTTGCGAAGTTTCCGCTGGAATGTAGACCTACACCACTTCCATCTTTTTTACTACTTTTTCCAAATTGAAAGAGATCTTTGAGTTGGGCTGAATCGATACCTATACCATTATCCTCTACAGTAAATAGATAACCAGCCACTTTATCTACTTTGCTCTTGGTTAATTGAATAACGATTTTACCTTCCCCATTTTTCAACTTACTCTCTGCAATCGCTTCAATACTGTTTTTAACAATATTTACTAACACCTGAAAAAGTTGATTTCTAGGTAGATATAATTCGTGTATCTCATCAGTAATATCTATACTAATTGCTATCCTATTAACCTTGTGTTGAGGCTCTAACATTATCACCACATCATTTATTAAAGTACGGGGCTGAAAATTGGTTAGTTGAAAAATTGGTTTAATGTTGCTTTTTTGAAGGCGGATTATTTCAGAAATACTGTTAACCCCCTTCTCAAGATGCCGAGCAGGTTTCACTATATCTCCTCTTAGCTTATCATCTATAAGCTCAACACTTTTAGCTATAACCTTCCGCTGTTTATCTACCGGTACTTCATCAAATTTTTCTAAAAGCTGCATAAGTAGAGTCGTTACCCTATTTATTGATTCCCCCCCTTTTTTAACTTTGTGGATTTGTCCAACTAGACCAGCTAAAATATTCCCTATATTGTGCATTATGGTTATCGACATCTCCGCAACACCAGATTGGAATGACTCCATCTGCCTCCTCTCCTCCAACTCCCGCTGCAGAGTTATATCACGCAGCAATATCAAAGTGTTGGAAGAGAGAGGTGCGGTAGATAGTTCGAGTAGATTTTTTGTGCCGCCTGTCTCAATAAATATATTTTCTTCTATGTGTTGAGAGGTAGAGTTGATAAGTATTTTCTCTATCTGTGGTTGTACAGAAGATGGGAAGAGTGAAATAAAGTTAACCTCTCCACTATCCACCAAATTATCACTGAGAGTTGTAAAAAGTTTGGTTGCTGCGGGGTTATGAATCATAACTTGTCGAGTGGAATCTATAACAAACAGCGCTTCAACCATATTGTTCATAATAGAAGAGAGTTGGTTATTAGTCAACTTCAACTCTTTAGTTCGTTCATCAACCTTATCTTCCAGAGTCGCAAGCAGATATTCACGCTCTTCACGCAGCTTATACTCTTCGAGCATACTACGGTGGAGAATATCTACCCCCTCACAGAGGTGGATCATCTCTTTTGAACCATACTTCTTTGAGCTTTTACTATCTACAACCTGCTGCTCCACACTTCTCAGATATCTATCTATGCGCCCAATAGGACGAACTACCAACACTTTAATCACTATAAATAGAGTAAGTACGAGTAGAAGAGATGCTGCGCTTAGTGATAAGGTGAATTGAAAAACTCTATCCTTCAACACCTTGAAAGGTTGACTGAGATCCCAACGCAGAGCAATAGAGCCGAAGTTCTCCCCCTCAAAGATAATAGTTTTACGAGATGTGGTAATGATTTCAAACGGGCTCTCACTCTCTAGACCAAAGTTATTAGTGCACGACGGGATATTAGTACCCCACGAGAGAATCGGGTCTCTGCGATAGTTGCAAAATTCAGCACCTATAAGATTTGGGTGAATCTGCTTTAATCCTTGTAGGGTAGTCTCCAGCACAGGAAGATCTTCACTAATTATAGCGTCAAGCAGAGTGGTTGAAAAGAGCGCGGTTCTCTTCTCAATATCTTCCTCTAAATGTTTGAGCTGAGAACTATAGAGAGTGCGTGAGAATGAGGTTACTCCAACTCCTAATAGAGTAAAACTCACTAATAACATAACCCAAAATGCTTGAGTTCCAATAGACCAACTGCTGAAAAGTTTTAGCACAACTAACTAATAGTATTTAATTAATATAGCTAAATTCATCTCTACTCAAAAAACTGGCTACTGTTGTGAATTGCCTTGCGTACCGTGTTGTAAGCTGCATCATCTGCTGGTAAGAAACCATCCTTCTTTAGAATCTTAAGAGCTTTTTTGTCACCATCTTTTTCATTACTAAATGCCATTAAAACTTTAGTTAAGCCAGTTTTAACTCTATCGTTAACCCCCTCGCGCACTGCCCACGCCTTAGTTGCAAGATTAAACTCTTTTAATACTCGAATTTTACGCCCCTTTTTCAGAAACTTTTTAAAAGTACTGCTCTTCATTGCTCCTGCATCATAATCACCTTTAGCTACTGACTCTCCAACTTTATCATGACGACCTAAATAGTTCTGCTTAACCAAGTCTGAAGAGTTAACCCCAGCCTCTGTCAGTAGGAGTTGAGCAAAATAACGACCAATGGTTGACTTTTCACTACCAAAAGCGAAGCGTTTTCCTTTGAGTTCAGCCATATTTTGGAGTGAACTATCTTGGTGCGCAATAATGTAACCTTTGCGCATATTTTTACCTTTTTTACTCTCCATCGCTATCAACTCAACTGCTGGGTTTTTATCCTTAACTAGGACATAGGATGCTGGACCAAAACGAGAAAAATCAACCTCTCCCGTAGCAAGCTTATCTATCGCCTGCTCGTAAGTGGGAGATATTCTAGTGTGAATAGATACCTTCTCACCCAATTCACGACTAAGCTCATCTTCAATTTTGGTTATGAGAGGACGAAACTGCTTCACTACAGCTGTCGGTTTATCTGAAGCGTAGAGCCCAAAATTAAGATCGATATCTGCTTGAGCAGGAGCGATGACAGTAGTTAAGGTTACAGCTAAGGTTACAACTGCAGCGGATATTTTTTTAATCATGGCATAACTCCTTTTGTATTGGTCAACTATTTAACTATTTTTTGGGATCTACTCAATTAATGTGCATACTCTAAGGCTTTGCCAATCTCTGCAGGAGTGAATGGTTTTTTCAACATCATATACCCCTCAGGAAGAGAACTATCTAAATCATCATCACCAAAATCCATATATGCGGAGATAAATATCACCTTCAATTCAGGAATAATTTCTCGTAATTTTGTTGCAGTTTTAAGTCCGTCAATACCTGGCGGCATACGCATATCTATTAACGCATGTGTATATGGAGCTCCATTGCTAACAGCTTGGTCGGCAGCATGAATGCCCTCAAGACCTTGCCTGAACATAGTGACATCACATTGATTATCATCTTCAAATATAGAGTTATCTATTCCAACAAGGGCTAAGAGCTCATCTAGCTCATCACTAGGTGAGTGGAACTCTTCAGAAAGACCAAAGATTTGGCGGTAGTTATTTAACACCTCTCGGTCATCATCCATAATCAGGATACTCTTATCTTGACAATCTATATCTGGGTCAACCATATTTAAAGTCATAACTATCTATCCTATTTTAGTATCTGCTGCAGAGCATCTGCAATAGTGCCCAACGATAACACCTGTTCTGCTCCACCAAGTTTAACCGCCTCTCCAGGCATCCCCCAGACTATACTGCTTCCCTCATCTTGAGCTATAGTATCACCATCACTGTTACGCATTTCAGCTAACCCTAACGCTCCATCCGCACCCATTCCAGTTAAAATAATACCGATAGCGTTAGGTCCGACATTTTCTGCGACAGAGCGGAACAGTACATCTACTGATGGTTTATGACGGTTAACTAACTCACCATCATTTAACCTACAGATGTAACGGGCACCATCACGCTCCACTAGAAGATGTTTGTCACCAGGAGAGATGTAGACATGTCCTGGCAGAATCTGCTGTCCATCTTTAGCTTCAGAGACATTCATATCAGATATAGAGTTCATTCTCTCTGCAAAAGGACCACTAAATGCCGCTGGGATATGTTGAGTAATAACCACACCAGGAGTTCCTGCGGGAAGCTCTTCTAGAATAACTCTAATCGCTTCAGTCCCACCAGTTGATGCCCCTATAGCGATCACTCTATCGGTTGTTCTAAAATGTTTTCTATTTCCAGCTCTCTTAATAATCACATCTACAGAGTGTTTTTTTGCAACCTTACCATCTGCACTTTGACCTGTATTTGGATCTATATTTGGATCTATTAGAACCGATTTTTTGCGTTTAGGACGCTCTTTAGTTATTAGTTGAGTCACATTTGCTCTGGCAACAACTTTAACTTTAGATATAATCTCATTTTTGTAGTTATCGAATGTTTGTGCAACATCAATTTTAGGTTTAGTTACAAAATCTACTGCCCCAGCCTCCAGTGCATCTAGAGTAACCTCAGCCCCCTTCTCAGTTAGAGATGAGACCATAAGCACAGGAAGAGGATGGAGACGCATAAGGTTGCGCAGAAAAGTAATTCCATCCATCTTTGGCATCTCTACATCCAGAGTTATCAGATCTGGTTTTAGCTTCTTTATTTTATCTCTAGCTATATATGGATCAGCAGCACTTCCAATAACCTCTATATTAGGATCGCTATTTAAGATCTCACTCAACATCTTGCGGATGAGAGCAGAGTCATCAATTATTAGAACTTTTATCATTTAAATATCTCCACTCACTTAAATATCTCAACATCACCAGCTTTAGCAAATGAAGGAGCTTTATTGTTGAGGAAGTTCTGCTCATCCTGAAAGGTACTCTGTTGCTCTTTGACAGCTTTAAGGCGTTTAACTTTCATCACTCCACTCTCTGGAAAGTAGATAACTTTGCGTGGATAGACATCTCCAATATCGTGCGCAATAATCTCAAAACCTTCTGTAAATATGTAGTCAAAAACAAATCCAATATTGTACCAGCCGATTTTAGCCATCTGATTCATAATTCGTCCACCACCTACCACCTTAAACTCAAGATTCTCTCTCTTTCCACCATGCTTAAGGATGTCATTTATTAAGGACTCCATTGCAAAGTTTCCATAACGGGTAGCATTGGTTACTCTCTTCTCTTTTTGATCGCTTCTATTATCTGCTGGTAACATAAAGTGATTCATTCCGCCTATACCACTTTTCTTATCACGCACGCATGCAGATACACAAGAGCCTAGTACAGTCTCAATCCCATCGGAGCTTTTAGTGACAAAGTACTCTCCAGGCAGGATCGTACTCACAAAAGCACCGTGTGGAGGTTTCCAATTTCTTCTGATCTGCTCGAAACCTGGAATAACTTTATCTACAACTTCATTTTCCATCTCTCTATTCCTATCCATATTTTTATCTATTTTTTCTCTACTTCTTTCCCTACTTATTGAGTCACTTTTTTATAAACAGTCTTCTCTATAAGTTGAAAGTCTGTACTGATTTTAAGTAGTGATTCAGAGTGTCCAATAATAAGGTGTGCATCATCAGCTAAAATTGCAGCGTAGCGTTGCGCCAACTTCTTCTGAGTCTCTTTATTAAAGTAGATCATAACATTACGACAAAAGATTAGATCCAGCGGTCCTTTTATTGGCCAATCTTTCATTAAATTCAGCTGCTTAAATGTTATAAGCTGCTGCAGCTCTGGAGAGACCTTAACATTCCCTGCATTCTCTCCAGATCCATGCTTGAACCAGACTTTTTTTCTCTTAGTGGAGACTCCCTCTAAGCTCTTCTCTTTATAGATCCCAGCCTTACCGTGAGCGACCACATTAAAATCCAGATCAGTTGCCAAAATTTTCACATCCCAATCTTCTGGGAACTTCTCTTTTACTGCAATGGCTATAGAGTATGGCTCCTCTCCAGTGGAGCACCCTGCAGACCAGATACGAACTTTTTTTGTTGCCTTATTCTTCTCCATTATCCGCTCAAACTCACTATCTAGAAGGAATTTAAAGTGGTGTTCCTCTCTAAAGAAGAAGGTTAAGTTAGTGGTAATTGCATTGACGAAGTTACTAAACTCCTCCTCTATATGGGTATCTACAAAATCAAGGTAGTCACTAAACTTATTTAGCTTAAGGTGACGAAGGCGTTTAGTTAAACGGTTGTAGACCAGACTGCGCTTACTCTCACAGAGATTAATCCCAGCATGTTCGCCAATTATTTTTTTAACTTTAGCAAAATCTTTATCATTGTACTCAAACTCATTCATCTCAACTTAACCTTCTCTTATTAGTAGATATATCTCTCATAACTCCATGGTTAACTAGGTGGTCAATATCTATCAACACCACCATCTTCTCGACAGCAGTTGCTAACCCAACCACAAAATCTGAACTCACTACTCCATTAAAGTCAGGGGCTGGACGGATAGCTTCAACATCTACATCAAACACATCAGACACTCCATCTACCACCATTCCCATAACTTTATCTTTAGTCTCTTCGGAATCGTCATCCCCAACTTTGATATGGACAACAATTACTACTGTAGAGTCATCATAATTGACACTCTCTAATCTAAAAAGTTGACGCAGATCTACCACTGGTACAATGGAGCCTCGAAGGTTAAGAACTCCTTTGATATATTCTGGAGTGTTAGGAATTACAGTTGGGGAGTCCCAGCCTCTAATCTCTTGTACACGCAGAATATCAAAACCATACTCCTCGCCACCTAAGACAAAAGTTAGGTATTGACGAAGCTCTTTTTTTACTTCAGCTAGCTCATCCTCGATAGACTCTACTGACTGTGTGCTCTCTTCTATCTCCATATTACTCTTCCCTATCTACTCTAAATTTTATTAGTAACTGTCTCTTAACTATATATACTGAATACTTTTATTAAAACTCATCCCACTCATCATCTGAGGAAGTTATGGCTGGCTTAGATTTTTTAGCTGTCGCTTTTGGAGCGGTAACCGCTACTTTAGGAGTTGCTGGTGCTACTTTAGGAGTTGCTGGTGCTACTTTAGCACTTGGCGCTCTCGTCTGCTCTAATGGTGCTTCTATAGCAGGGGTGGCCTGAACAATATTATCAATTTTAAAGAATGAGATCATATCACGCATCTCTTCTGCCTGCTGCTGCATAGTTTTACTTGCAGTAGCAGTTTTATCTACTATTGCCACATTATCTTGAGTTAGAGCTTCCATCTGTCTAATCGCATTATTCACCTGCTCAATTCCAGCTTTCTGTTCACTACTAGCCGCCGCGATCTCTGCTACAATATCACTAACCTGCTTAACTCCAGTAACTATCTCATCGAGTGAGTTACTAGCCTTATCGACCATTTGTGCCCCTTCATCAACCTTGACATTACTATCTGAGATCAGAGCAGTTATCTCTTTTGCTGCTTCGGCACTGCGTTGAGCTAGACTGCGCACCTCTCCTGCAACCACCGCAAAGCCTCTTCCTTGCTCTCCTGCACGGGCTGCTTCCACTGCAGCATTTAGGGCTAGAAGGTTGGTCTGGAATGCAATACTATCAATAACTGTAATAATGTCGGCAATTTTACTACTCGAGGAGGAGATATCACTCATCGCTACAGTAGCCTTCTCCATAACATCTCCGCCCTGTTCAGCAAGGTTGCGAGCTTTACTAGCTAACTGATTTGCCTCTCCTGCATTATCGGAGTTCTGCTCTACAGAGGCAGTCATCTGCTCCATACTAGCGGCAGTCTCCTCGGTTGCTGCTGCCTGCTCTTGGATATGTTTATTAAGATCACCGCTGGTGCGGCTAATTTCACTACTAGAGTTGGCGACTGTAACTACGGAGCTACTAATCTCTCCAATAGCCTCTGAGACTTTCTGTTGTGAGATATTAATAGCATCTTTAAGTACCGCAAGCTGACCTGAGTAGCTCCCTGTTACGCGCGGCATCATATCCCCTTCAGACTGAGATACTGCCACCTCAACCGAGCGTTCTAGAGCAGAACTCAAACCATCAAGAGAGTCATTAAGCCCCTCTTTTAGAGTATTAAGATCTCCAGAGAGTTCCACCTCTACTCTTGCCAAGAAGTTACCCTCTGCAACAGAGCTCATCACCTGATTAATGTTAGCGATCGCACTATTTAGAACATCTACCGTATCATTGATACTATTTGCGAGCTCTTCTAGATCACCAGATACTGCATCAACACTAACTGTCTGACTGAAATCACCTTCCGCAACTCCGCCCATAACTTTGCGAATATCTACTACAGCAGAGTTAATTGAGTTCATAGTTAAGTTAATATTATTGTGAAGTTGAGCTAGATCTCCAGTAGCTGAAGTTTCAATTTCAACTCCAAGATGCCCAGCTGCAATTTCAGCCATTCCAGCCCTAATCTCCTCAATACTGTTTTGCAACCCCTCCAGCAGACTGTTGAAACCATCTGAAAGCTCACCTAACTCACTTCTTCCATAGTCGTCACAGCGGATTGAGAAATCACCACTATCTCGTAGAGATTTCATTTTTGCAACAATTCCGCGGATAGGGATAGTAAGGGAGCGCGCGAGGAAGAACCATATTATGAGAATAGAGATGAAGATAGCGACACCCACTCCGATGATAACTGTCGATATCTGAGCTGTGAGCTCCTCTGCCTCTCTACTAGTGACATCAATTCTCTGCTGCTCAAGCTGGACGAACTTATTCAAGTTATTAAGCAGTTCACCCTGGAGTCTCTCTCCATCGCTATCTAACACCTCTAGCGCCTCATCAGCAAAGCCATCCATTATGTTCTGAATCATCTCATTCATTACAGGGAAGGTAGCAGAAGAGCTCCCTCGAATCTTATCCATAAGGGCACGCTCTTCATCACCTGAGATTAGCTCATTAAGATCTAAAATAAGTGCGGTATAACGCTTTACAGATTTGTCGAACTTCACCTTGTGGCTAGCTATTTTAGCTTCATCTTCAGTCAGCAACATATTTCTGATCTGCTCTGAACGCTGTCTACCTTCGTCACGAACCTCATTTGCAACTCTAATTTTAATGATGTAGTTATTTACAATACTGTCAACCTGCTCACTTATTTTATACATATTAATGAGCGCAACTCCACTTCCCAACCCTGATAGGATTATTAGTAGTAGAAATGTTAAAGCTATTCGATTGGTTATTGATAAATTTCTAAAAAAACTTCTAATCATTTTCTCTCTCCTTTGAGGTAAAACTTTAAATAGGTAAAACTTTAAACAGGTAAAACTTTAAAACAGCATTTAAAACAGATCTATATCTCCATCATCCTCTTTATCTTTATCTTTCTCATTATCTCTCTCAACTAAAGCTTTCTCAATTGCCTTCTCGATAGAAACTCCATCTATAATCTGCTCATACACACTTGCTTCATCAACCATTATGAAGGTTTTTCTAATTCTCTCACGAAGCTCTTTCCAGCTATTATGCGAATCGATCTGCTCCTTATCGGAAACCAGGTTAATTAAGGTAGTTAAACTTGAGCTAACATGAGTTAAGCGTTGGCTTAACTTATCGTAAAATTGAAAAGCGATGACTGCAGCGCTAACTTTACTAGACGCTACATTTACACTCTCTTTAATCTCACCCTTTATATTACTGTCTGATTCACTATCATCTAGTCCATCTACAGTAACGCCTATATCTCGCATAGAGTGAGCTAGAGTGGTGAATGACTCTATCAATGTGGATACTGATTGATCCCCATCACGCATAGACATCTCAATCTGTGCGACAGATAAGTTTAGAGTTAGAACTGTATTTCGTAGCTCATCCCATCCCATTTGACAATCGTCAGGGACAATCTCTGTATCGCTATTTTTATTATCTTGCATCGCTATTTTAATCTCTAATCCAATTAATTCAGTTTTAAGAGTGTGGCAGCCCCAAGCTGTTCTGCACTACTCTTTAGTAGTTTAGTTTTGCCATTCCAACTCCAAACAATATCTCTCTGTTCTAACTCGCGGAGAAGAGAGATGATAAGTTGCACTCCAGCTGTGTCGAGAGCTTCGAGTTGATCTAGATTTATTGTCACCTCTTTACGCTCTGCCTCTGCAATCCATTTTAACCAGTTAGAGCCGCACTGCTCTACATCAGCGATAAGTAATTTTTTCCCAATATTTAAACTATTATTCTCTTTAGTTACTGCTATATCTACTGTATCTACTGTATCTGCTCTAACTATGGTCGCTTCTTCTACCTGCTCCTCCACTTTAACTTCTACTGGTTCTTTTACTGCTGGTTTAGTTACCACTACTGGTTCCGTTACCACCTCTGGCGTTGGCGCTACTGGAGCACTCTCGACTACTACTTCAGCTGCTTTAACCACACTATTCTGTTTTTGGCTTGGTTCACTCTCAGCTTTAATCCAAGCTAAAGGGTCATGTCCCATTCTATTACTTGCCATCGATAATTCCCCTTCTTAATCTCTCACTCATTAATATTTACTTTCAGTAGATCATCCGCAACTCTCTGCATATCTCTTGCTCCAGAACTGTTTTTTCTATACTCAAAAACTGTCTGTCCGAATCCAGGAGCCTCTGCTAACGCATCACACTCTCTAACTGTGGTATTTAACAGCTGCTCTGGAAAATACTCTTTAACTTTACCAATAACATCTTTACTAACTTTGCGGCGGCGATTGATTCTAGACATTACCATCCACTGCTTCAACTTATGCTCCAGAGATATCTCAAAATTTTGCAGAGTACCCACCATATAGGAGAGACCTTGCAGCCCAAGATAGTCTCCAGTTACTGGTATAACCACCTCATCTACCGCATAGAGAATATTTATAACAAGTATCCCAGAAGATGGAGGGGCATCAATTAAGACGAAATCACTCTCAATTTCAGAGTTATCTAACGCCTCCTTTAGTAACTTTCCTCTCTCTTGCTGTTTAATTTCAGTTATACATTCACCTATCTCTAACTCTCCAAGCCTTGATCCTGCTGGTACAATATTTAGATTATCTCTAACTAAGTGGGCATGTTGCTCTATAGAGTCTCCCGCAAGGAGAATCTCATCCATTCCAGACATTCCCCGTTCAAATAGTCCAAAAGTTGTTGCCAACTGTGACTGCGGGTCCATATCTAACAGCAAAACTCTCCTACCAGCAAGAGCTAGGGCATGCGCTAAATTTGAAGTTAGAGTAGTTTTACCAACCCCACCTTTCTGATTTACAACCGCAACTCTACGCATCGTTAGGCACTAACCTCTGCACCTGCACTACTGCTCGCTCTATTATTTAATTTCATACTACTCTTTGCTTTACTACTTCCACCTACCTTCCCTTGAATCAACTCTGCCACATCAAGAATGAGCGAGACTGTACCATCTCCCAGAATAGTCGCTCCCGATAGAGCTAACATTTTTATAAAGTTTGTCTCTAGACTCTTAATCACAACCTGCTGCTGTCCAAGTAGGTCATCCACCATCAGTGCCGCACGCTTACCGCTAGCTTCAACAACCACTAACAGAGCACTATCCATATTATGTTCTGCATCTGAAATATCAAGCGATTCATGGAGGCGGACTATGGGTAGGTACTCATCCCGCAGCTTGTAGAGCTCCTCTTGATGAGCTATAGATTTAACCTTCTCCATATCAATTTGAGTTGACTCTATAATTGAGACTAGTGGAATAATAAATACTTCACTTCCAACTTTAAGGAGCTGCCCATCTAGAATAGCAAGGGTTAAGGGGAGACGCACTGTAAAAACAGACCCTTCGCCAAGCTTAGATGATATTTCAACATTACCACCAAGAGAGCGCACATTTCTGCGCACTACATCCATCCCAACTCCTCGTCCTGAGACATCGGTAACTTTCTCCGCAGTTGAGAAACCTGGATGGAAGAGCAGGTCATATATATCCTCTTCGGAGAGATCCTCCCCCTCCTCTACTACACCGCGCTCTAATGCCTTCTCCCAGATTTTATTATGGTCAATACCCGCGCCATCATCAGAGACCTCTATCACTATACTACCACCTTGATGGTAGGCGTTAAGACTAACTATACCAGTCTCACTTTTTCCCGCAGCAACTCTATCTGCTGGAAGCTCTACCCCGTGATCTATAGAGTTCCGCACTAAGTGAGTTAATGGATCACCGATCTTCTCTAGTACAGTCTTATCTAACTCTGTCCCCTCACCCTGAATAACTAACTCTATCTTTTTACCTAACGCACTACTAAGATCGTGAACTACTCTGGGGAAACGGTTGAAGGAGAAACTAATAGGGAGCATCCTAACCTGCATTACACTCTCTTGCAGTTCACGCGTATTGCGCTCTAACTGCACTAAACCTTCGCGCATTCGATCTATCATCTCTATACCAAAGTTTTCTCCGACTTCACTCAACATAGACTGAGTGATAACGAGCTCGCCAATCTGATCAACTAAGTTATCAACTTTATCAATGGATACCCTGATAGATGAGTTCTGTTTTACACTCTGTTTTTTACCTTTTGCTCCAGACTCTTTGCGTGCCACTACTTTTGGTGCTGCTGCTGGAGATGTTGTTGAGGAGTCAGGAGTAACCGTTGGACTATTCACTGCAACAGAACTTTGGATTGGGGTGATAGTGAGATCACAATCCAGCTCTACCCACTCAAACACCTCTAAAATATCACTCTCCTCTACCTCTCCGTCAAGAGTAAGATCCCAGCCTAAATAACAGTCTGACGCACTACTCTTAGATAGGGTAGGAATAGAGTCTCGAGATATAGCAATCTCCAGCTCTCCAAGCTCTGCAAGTTCACGGAAGATGCGGAGTGGCTCATTGCCGCGTTGCAACATTCCACTATGTGGAAGGAAACTTATCTTCCACCCTCCAGCTTCTGAAGAGTCAGCTGCTGATGCAGCTTCCACGATATTACCAGCTGCTGCTGGTTCCGAGCTCTCTCCATCAAGAGCAGCCTTTAACTGCTGCTGAAGATCATTTATGCGTTCTCTATTTAGCTCTTTATCACTATTAAGATCATCGAAGATCTCATGTAGACAATCAACTGAACTTAATAGCAAGTCAACTATATGCTCAGTTACATCTCTCTGCTCAGAACGCATCTGGTCTAGGAGGGTCTCTATTACATGGGTAAATTCGGTAACATCGGTAAAGCCAAAAGTGGCACCGCCACCTTTAATAGAGTGAGCAGCCCTAAATATAGTATTAATTGATTCACTGTCAGCAGCACCTGGAGTTAGCTCAAGAAGTCCAGACTCCATAATTTCCAGCCCCTCAAAACTCTCTTCAAGGTAGGTCTGGCGAAACTGTTCCATATCGATAGACATTATTCTGCTCTCTTAAATTTATTGTTATCTGTACTGATTCATTTTCAGTTGATTGTAAAGATTAACCAAGTACTTTATTTAAAGTGTTAAGTAATTTTTCTGGGCTAAATGGTTTAACAATCCACCCCGATGCTCCAGCATCTCGTCCACTCATCTTTTTTTCTGTTGATGACTCAGTGGTTAAAGTTAAGATCGGAGTGTATTTATATGACTCCAACTGGCGGAGCTCTCTGGTCAATACAATCCCATCCATATTTGGCATATTTACATCAGTTAGGACTAGATCACAACTATTCTCTTTTGCCCAATCCAGTGCTAATACTCCATCAGCAGCCTCTGCAACCTCATATCCTGCACCCTCTAGGGTGAAGACTACCATCTGTCTCATTGAGATTGAATCATCTACAACTAATATCTTCGTCATTGCGCTTCTATCCTCTTTAATTATTGCTACAGTTTATAGTTATCATTCACGATTAACTATTTACTACTAACCAACTAACTACTCACCAACACTTATACTACCAACCACCAACTCATTAACCATTAATACAGTATTTTTAACATCCAACTTCTAAAACCGCTTTAGAGAGCATCCTCTCTGTATTGAGTAGAATCACCATTCCATCCTCTAAAGTTGCCACACCCTTAATATGATCTGCTGCAAAGCCATCAACCTTTGGAGATTTTTTAAACTGCCCCTCACTAAGAGTAACTACATCAGAGACAGAGTCTACTACTAATCCAACTTTTTTACCACTAATATAAGTTACAATTATTACAGTCTCTCTGGTGAAATTAGCCTCTCCCATATCAAACCTAATACGCATATCAACTACTGGCACCACAACTCCGCGCAGATTCAGAAGTCCTCTCATCTCTTTAGGAGCTCCCAACACCTCCGTTGGCTCTTCCCACTCTTTTATCTCCTGCACTTTAATAAGATCAACTCCATACTTTTTATCATTAAGAGTAAACACCAGGTACTGATCATCAACACTACTGCCAAAGTTATCTGTTCTATTCTGCATCTCAGTTGACTCCCCTTATATTTTCCTGTTGTTTAATATTATACATACTTAGTTTGAGACAGATCCAAGTTTTAAAACCTCATTAAGAGGTTTTGGCTGATCATAGTAGTAGCCTTGTGCATAAGTTACTTCCATATTTTGGAGAACCTTAACTATCTGCTCACTCTCCACAAACTCAGCTATAGACTCCATTCCCATCACTGATGATATCTCTTGCATAGACTTAACCATAGCTTGATCAATTTTATTTTCAACCATCCCAACTACAAACTGACCATCAATTTTAAGATAGTCAACGGGTAGAGAGCGCAGATAAGAGAAAGATGCCATTCCAGACCCAAAATCATCTAACGCAAATTTAAAGCCCAGATTCTGCATCGACTTGATAAAGTGTTGAGCCTTATTCAGCTGGCGGATAGCGGCAGTCTCTGTAACCTCAAAGTAGATATTATCAGGGTCAACCTTAAAGCGTTTCATCTCTTCGTAGATATAGTCATAGAGATCCTCCTCCATTACTGAAGAGCCAGAGAGGTTTATTCCTAAGCTTAGCTTTAAACTTCCACCTCTCGCCTTCTGCTCTCTGCACCACTGCTGTAGAGCCGCAAAGGTGTTGCTAATCACCCAGCGATCTATCTGGCGCATTAGCCCAAAGCGTTCACTCGCCGGGATAAATAGATCGGGACGCACAATATTCCCACTACTATCTAACATTCTAATTAGCACTTCATAATGTTTACTCTGGTTAACTGAATCATTGAGAGGAACAATTGGCTGAGCGTAGAGTACGAAGCGTTTCTCCTGAATAGCACTATTTACCATACCAACTATCTCCATCTCACTAGAGCGATCTTCAATTAGACTCTCATCGTCACTATGGAAAAATAGTTGATTGCGTCCTCGATCTTTAGCTTCATAACAGGCGAGATCAGCATAGCGCAAAATATCATCTCTACTATGTTCACCCCGTTCGTTAATCTCAACAATACCTATACTAGCGGCAACGGTAAATTCATAATCATCAAACTTAAACATGTAGGCGTTTATAGTGCGCAGAATCAGCTCTGCGAATATGGTTGTCTGTTCGCTATCTCTATCTTTAGATATGATCCCAAACTCATCTCCTCCAAGGCGAGCAAGAAGATCTCCATCCTCTATCACGGTTAAGATGAAGCTAGTGAGCTCCTGCAGTAGCTTATCTCCAGCGTGATGCCCACAAGTATCATTAACAACCTTAAACTGATCCAAGTCAAGATAGAGTAGAGCGTGGCTATCGCCGCTACCAGGGAGCTTTTGGAGTAGTCTGTCCATCGCATTAAAAAAGTAGCGGCGGTTAGCGAGTCCCGTTAGAGCATCATGATTTGCTTGATACTCCATCTCTGTTGCCATAAGCTGTGCACGCTCTTCCGCATCCATTCTCTTCTGTTCACGATTCCAACTAATAACAAGGGTTCGTACTAACTGTACCAACTCATCCCCAACAAATGGTTTAGATAGAAGAAGTGCATTTTTTTGTAATGTAAGCTGCATCTCATCAATAGAGTGGTCTGAGTATGCTGTAATAAAGATAATATGAATATCATCATCAAGTTCACGAATAAGGCGAGCGGTCTCTACTCCATCTATACCTGGAGGCATTCTAACATCTATAATTGCTACCGCAAATTTTCTACCCAGAGAGAGCTCTTGGCGCACTAGCTCTACCGCCTCCAGCCCTTGAGTTGCGGTTGAGGTCTCAAAGTTATGGATAATGGAGTCTGAAGTTGTGGTTGGAGCAAGACCGCTAAGATCAGAGAGTTCTTGGAGCTCCAAATCCTCTTCTCCATCAGCAGAGTTTACAAGAAACTCAATGTATGTATCTATTACAGCACTCTCATCATCAACAACCAAGACTTTAAGATTCATCTCATCATCTATGCCGTTATTGTTACTGCCAATGCTGTTTGTTACAAAGTTTTTCATCTAATTTTCAGGTCTACCTTTAGTCATTATTATTGTTAATACTATACTATACTATACTATTTAACTCTACAGTATCTCATCATTTTTTACCTCTTATAACTTTATTTTGAAGTGCTCTTTTTTGTTAGTTTTCTAGGGAGAGTTATGCAGAACTGAGCTCCCCTTCCTACCCCGTCACTCTCTGCATTTATAGTTCCACCAATACCGTTGATAAAGTTAGCTGCTGAGTGGAGTCCAAACCCACTTCCACTTCTTTTTGTAGTGTATCCGTGCCGAAACAGGTTACTCAACCCCTGTTCAGACATTCCACACCCATTATCTTTAATGCACAGTTTAACATTCTCTTCACCTAACATCTTAGCAGTTATCACAATCTTACCATTATTTTGTTTACCACTATTGTTTTGCTTACCACTATTGTCTTCTTCACTTTTTTGTCTACTCTTTACCTCTTCGACAATAGCTTCACTAGCATTTTTTAGTAAGTTTATAAAGAGCTGAATAAGTTGATTACGAGGCAGTTTAAGTTTTTTAGTTACAGCATTAAGATTGCGCTCCACCTCTATATTATATTTTCCAAATCTACTCTCCTGCATAACCATAATATTATCAAAAAGCTCTTTCAGATTGAACTCAGAGGCGTTGTTGGTGATAGATGCAGATCCATTCTGTACTTTAATTATCTCTGCAATATGCGCTACCGACTCTTCAATTGAGTGGATGCTTGGAGCTATATCATCAATAATAGTTTTGGAGATAATGCTGTCAGCCTTGCTCAACATTTTTGGGGTGTTGGTAATCCAACTGTAGCTCTCAGGAAGTGAAACTTCTTGCATTAGAGAGGAGAGTGTGCTATCTAACTTCTTACCACTCTCACCTAACATTACACTAACCTTACTGATTAGCTGAGACTGCTTATTAATTTTATGGATATTGCCATATATACCAGTAACAGCGTTACCTATGTTGTGCAAAATGTTAGCTCCCATCTCGGCAACTCCTGCCTGGAAAGCATTAAACTGCGCCTCCTCCTGCATCTTAATTACTTCACGCATATCTTGAGCCGCAATAACCATATACTCTTGTCCATCAACCATGGTGGAGATCTCTCCAGAGAGAGAGACTGGTATCTGCACCTTCTCTTTTGTAAGCATACGGATATCAACTCTGCGCCAGGCACCTTGTTCAATAAGAGTCATCAAAGGGCTATCTATAGAGAAAAATTCATCATCATCTACGGTACTCTCATCTTCGACAAAGAGCTCTGCCACACTGCGCCCTAACAGATCACCAGAGCTGTAACCTAGAAGCTTCACTGCTGAGTGGTTAAGCTCCTCAATAAGACCCTCTCGAGTGGTAATAATAAGAGAGTCTGTAATAGAGTTTAAAATACTGTTAGTATAGTTATTATTCACGATTATTATTCACACTCACTGTTATGCTCTACTAAAAAATATCAATTTCACTATCGTAGTTCTTTTTTGTATCGTCAATCTCACCACTGGAGAGAAGCTCTTCATAGCAGAAAACTTTGTTACGCCCATGCTCTTTAGCATAGTATAGAGCCTTGTCAGCTCTATCTACCAGCTCACTAGCTGCGGATTTTAGCTCCACTTTTGCAGCACCAATACTGACAGTAACTTTACCAACTTGGGGAAAAGCATACTCCTCTATGCTTTTTCTGAACTTATCTAACAGAGACTCTACCTCTGCTTTATTGCCATTTAGCAGAACCACAAACTCTTCACCCCCAAAGCGGTAGAGGCTTCTCTCTTGGCTGAAAATCTTCCGCATCTGATTAGCAAAGATGATCAGTACATCATCTCCATAGAGATGTCCAAAATTATCGTTCACTAATTTAAAGTGATCTATATCCAACATTGCAAGATATGTGTAACTTTCCACTTCTCGATACATAATGCAACTAGTTAGACGATCATCAAAGGAGCGTCTATTGAGCAGCCCAGTCAGTGCATCGCGCTCATACTTATTGAGAATCAGCATATAGTTGCGATAGATGGCGACAAAAAACTTTATCTGCTCAATCTTATCGTCTGATATATCTGCGGAGTCAATAGAGAGGATCTCAGTTACTAACCCATCAGTAATCATTGGAAAAGCGTATCGATGTAATCCATTATATCCATTATTGTCAACTGCAAGCTCTTCACTCTGTAGAGCATCACGCATCACCACTCGGCGCTCTACATTTTCAAAAGTTCCATTCTCTACTGAGGTGTTACGGAAGTAGGGACACTCTTTGCAGTCGTTACTCGAATCTATTTTTGCCTCAAATATAGTGACACTATCACTACTAGCAGCCTGAGAAACCCCAGATATCAATGTTTTTCGCAGCTCCTGCAGACTTTTCTGTTGAGTAAGCTCAGTTGCTATAGTAAAAGTTTCGCTGGAGTTGGTCATAAATATTTGGCTCTCTACTGTTAATAGTTAACTGTTAACTGTTAACTGTTGCAGCCAGGCGATCTTTTAGAGTTGCGATAGTCTCTCTATAATAGTGATCTCTACCCCAGCAGTAGGAGAGGTTTTGAGCTATCTGGATCAGCTCATCTGGAATGAATGGCTTACTTAGATATAGGAAGTCATGCTCAAGATGATTTTGCATATCACTTATTGAGTAGTCTGAATAGGCTGAGACTATCACAATATTTATGTTTGGATCTATCTCTCTTAACTCTATACTACATTTAAGTCCATCCATACCGGGAGGCATTCTGATATCAATAAATACTGTTGAAAATGGTTCCCCCTCTATCATAGCTTTTTTAAAGAGCTCTATAGCTTGCCCTGCTGACTCTGCAGTGTGAAGATTAAAAGAGTCACTACTAGAGTTAAGGAGCTCTTTACTCTCCTCCACTGATGAGTGCATATCGGTAGTGAGAAGCCCAAGCAGATCTTCCATCTCATCACTGTTAGATTCCACTAAAATAGTGTTGAAAGTATCTATAACTTCTGGATCATCATCAACAACCAATATTTTTCTATTTGGTATTATCACGCTTTATCCTCTTTTAAAAATAGCAACTCAATATCACAACTCTTAGAATGGTTATACTTAGAATAGAGTAACATCTTCTTCATCATCATCATCTGCAGTTACCACAATCCTTACATCGTCTGAAGTCTCAGTTCTAGCAGATATAGAGTGTTCACCATCACGGAATATACTCTGCCCATTAGTATTCTCTCCCCACAAAATGTTGGCATTAATTTTATGGAGATCTTCTGCATAGTGATATATCAGAATATGGAACTCCTCTTGAAATGTATCCCTTATAAGTGGTGGAGTATAGATGGTTCCATCCTCTCTCCATACAGCAAGAACTTTTGGGACTGCACGATTTATACCGCGCTCTATCACTATAGCTATATCTCCATTCTGTAATTTTACAGTTAGCCCTGGAGGATAGACTCCAATCTCTGCGATAAAGTGCTCCACCATATTCTGATCATACGGAGAGTTCTCGCTATCTAAAAATAGACGCATAGTTTTATGTGGATCATCAGATATTCTCTTACCACGAGAAGATATTCTTGCTCCGTAGCGATCTGCAATAGAGAGCAGTTTTGCCTCATCTGAAATCCTATTATTTTCTAGTCCATTTGGATAACCACTTCCATCCCCCATTTCGTGATGAAAACCTACAGTCTGTAACCAATCTTTATCTTTTAGCCCCATACCTATCAACATTTTTACTGATTGAATAGTATGTTTTTTAATCATCCCCTTCTGCCAATCTGCAAGCTCATCAGAGTTGTTAAGCTCATCTTGGAACATATACATTCCGAGGTTGGCAGTAAGAGAGGCGCTTGCAAGCTTGATCACTCTTCTCTTATCCCACTCCATATGGCGAGCTGTCAGTACTGTGAAGATGGTGTTTTGCAGAGTGCGCATAATAGAGTAACGCAGATCGGTACGCATATGGATTATCCCTAACATAGCGTCTGGAGTCTCCTCTAACTGATCCACCAACTTTGCAGAGATTACAATAATATCTTTAATTAAGTTATAGCCGTTGGTAAGAAAGTTATTGTAAGCGATCTCTAAGCGAGAGATTATATCTTCAATATATTGAGTGGTATCAAGCTCCTCCTCCTCACTAATACGGACACCATTTTCATCAAAATCTATAAGAGTATAGTGAGTACCATCAGTGATTGCGTCAATATGTGAGTGGTTGTAGATAACCACCCCTTTCTTTAAGAAGAGCGAGCCGTCAGCTTTATAGATGTCGAACTGGAGTGCCTGTTCAAACCCTATCATCCCTTTGGTAATTATTGTACTCATATTATCTCTATTCTATACTATTTCCATAAACTATTATTAACTGTTGCTATTTTTAACTAACTCTTAAGTCTTAAATCTTAAATCTTAATATCAGATTTCAACCTCAGAGAATGCCTCATTGTAGCAAACTTTAAAGAGAAATTTAATTTAATTTTAGTTAAAAATTAGCCCACTCTTTCTCTTCACTTTTCTGTACCGATACACTCTTATATATTTTAGTTGCTGGCATACTTTCAGCTGCTATCTCCATTGGAATATCCTCAGGAACAGCTATCTTAAACAGTGAGACTATAGAGATTAACTCAGATGCTTGTTGATTTAGAGAGCTGCTAGCCGCAGCGGTCTCTTCTACTAGAGCCGCATTACCTTGATTCACATCATCCAGCTGAGTCACTGCTCTGTTGATCTCATCAATCCCCTGAGCTTGTTCACGAGCTGAA